>Ga0315315_10001648_pt1 | contig 20544 bp, 28 predicted proteins | sample M140m3416metaG_FD_203699 | JGI IMG/M metagenome (GOLD analysis project Ga0315315, IMG submission 203699) | Ammonia-oxidizing marine archaeal communities from Monterey Bay, California, United States - M1 40m 3416 | ecosystem: Environmental > Aquatic > Marine > Intertidal zone | place: USA...
GTCAAAAATACGCCTTAATTGGCACACTTGCTGCTATTTGTGGTGGTGTTTTGATGGTAGATTATTTACAAAAACAAAAAGTTAATGAATCAGAAGATGAAAAAGATTCTGATTGTGGTTGCTCTCACAAGAAAAATGCAGAAGCCCGAATTACTCGTGGACAAGAGGTTTATCAGTCTGAAATGAACCAAGATGTTTCTGGTTCTGCTGCTGATTTGAACAGACTTAATCCAGTAGAAGTTGGCGGTGCTGAAGATGTCTACGGTGCTGAAAGTTTTGACACACAATATGTTAATATGAATCCAATGGATTATCAGACTCCAACGGCTTTTAGCAACTATTCAGGTTATGCTTCCCAACCTTTTTGGGACCAAGCCAATGATTACTTGCCAGAATATCGCTTTGCTATGCCATGGTCAAGCAGTTATCTACCAGTAGATGCTTACCGACCACAAGATTACCAAGGCTACCCAGCAGGCCCACTTCCTTATGATATGAGAACTCGTAGTATGAGTTATACTACTTATCAACGCTCTTGAGAACTATTAAGTAGTATCTTTGACATTTAAGAGTATGAAAACTCTTGATGATGTGCAAGATGATAATTATGATTTGAGTTATTCAACCCCTAATTCTATGTTTGACTGGTTAAATGATAATTTACCAAATGGTTCTAAGATTTTAGAGTTCGGTTCAGGCACAGGCACAATTGAATTGACTAAAAGTTTTGATGTTACTTCCATTGAAGATAATGAAGAATGGTTATATTTAGCCCAAGATAGCACTTACATTTATGCCCCATTAGTAAATGATTGGTATGATTGGCAAGCCTTAGAAATCTTACAAGATGAAACTTTTGAAGCAATTATTATTGATGGACCTTACAATACCACAGACCGTATTCATTTGATAGATTGGATAAATGTTTATCCTAATGTTTTTAATCAAGCCAGATTTGTTGTCGTAGATGATGTCTTTTTACTAACTGGTGAAACGCAATTTATTAAACTTTTCAAACAATTAGGGTGGGAATGTCTACATCACAACCCGGGAAGTGAGAACCACGGTCATAATTGGAGTGTTTATGTTAAAATCCATGAATGTCCAGAATGCGGAGAAGAGTTTAATCGTTATAATGACATGATAGAATGTTGTGCTAATCTTTAAGTATCAGTAGTAGACCATCCTAAGTATGAAAAACCCTTACGACAAACTTATTAAATCAATTGATGAAATTACATCAACCAAAATTAAATACATTTTTGTCACTAACAATGGTTATAACCGCAGATTCCTTCCCGCAGAACGATTTAATTATGTCATGGAATATGCTGGTAGCGTGGGTGTCCCACCCTCTAACATTTTCATAACTGTTGAAAACAGGGTGCAACACCCCGGTAACGCTTCATGGCTAAATCATTTGTTGCACAAAGCCGACGGGGGGACATCGGATTCAATGTCTATACATGAGTTCGTTACCGAACATCTCGGAGAAAAAAGTTTGTCTGAATGTGTATTGTTTTGTGATAGCACTTTTCATATTAGTAACTACAATTGCGAAGAGTTCAGCCACATCTATATGTTTGTTGAAAACCGAGAAGAAGAGAGGTATGAACAGAAATCAAGAGAAACTTTCGGATTGCCACATAATGTAACAGTTATTGTCATGTCAGATAAGGATGAGCCATACGACAACTGGCGAGTCTTGTAGAACAGGGCAATCTTTAAGTAGTCGTAAGCATCAACATATACTATGCGAAACTATCCAGCAGAGTTTTATGCGAAGGACAAAAAACCACTTCATCAAATTGGTTATAGTGTTTCTTTGGCTATGATGGCCGTAGGAGTTTTAGAAACTTTACATGGTGTTTATTATCAAGTGAAGCAAGGCGATGGAAACCTCATTCTTGGACCAGCCCTTTTTGTAGCAGGCGGTGGCACAGCCTACCTCTGGCTTAAAGAGGCTGGAGTTGTCTACTGATGAGTGTTGAGTGTCCAATTTGTTTTCAAAAGTTTGACTCTTTCCGAGGGCTAAATGGACACATGAACCGCCATAGACCTAAACGCTTGCGTGCTGAATCATCTAATATGGATTGTCCTATTTGTGGTGAAACTTGTAGTCAAGTTTCCAATACTGATTATGAATGTTCCACTTGTGAAACTTTGTGGACTAAAATGCAAGGCGATGGATTTACCTATTTAGAGGCCGAAGAAGAAGATATTCTCGTTCCTTTTTTTGAAGGACAAGTCATTATGCTGGATTGTCCCTTATGTAGTTATTCAACACCTCCTATTCAAGTAGGCTCAGGATTTTGCGAGGATTGTGGAGAAATGGTAAGTGCTTTTGAATTAACACATTATTGTTTAGAGAATCACCCAGAATCGGTGCGAGACATTATTGAAGATGACATAGATGCTTACAATGAAGCAGAGTTTTGGCTACTTGAGAGTCATGCAGATTTTTGCCCAGCCATTCAATCAGGAGCCTTCACAGTAGAGGACATAGAAGATAACCTTTAAGTAGTCGTATCGTGAAGGGTTTTTTATGGCACTAATGACCAACGGTTATGTTCGTAAAGATTCTAATTCTAAAATGGGATTCTTACCACCAACTTCAACAGAGGCTTTAATGATGGGAGATGGTTCATTGATGGATACTGCTGCTTTCCGTGATGGACACCCAACTACTAAATACACTCCTGCTGAACTCGGCATGGATGTTACGGCTTCACCTTTTTACGACCCTGAGAAAACTCAAGCAGCCAAAGCCGAGCCACAGCCGAGCGAAGGCGAGACAGTGGCACAGGATAGCCAAACGGCTGCCGACTCGGAGTTCGGTGCAGATACTCTTAATCCATTAGGAGTTTCTATGCCAGATGCACTCCAAAACTTTAATTCGTGGGCATCTCTAAATGTAGGCAAAATAATTCTGGGCGCAGGAGTTCTATATTTAGCCTATCGTTTGGGGGCTAACACTAATGCTTCGTGAGTGGCATCCCGGACAGCGTGTAACTTCAATTGCTGTTCAATCATTAGGAGTAGGAACAATTCTTGTTCCCTCAATTAGTCATGTAATCGTTGAGTGGGATGATGGTTCTTGGTCTAAAGAAAGATACCAAGATATAATTTATGTTGGCGAGTCTAAACTTGAACCCTTACCGATTCCCACCAAAGGTGGAAATCCGATACCCCGCCGAGGCTCTAATGATAGCACTTTAGATGGTGCTAACAAACTTGACTTAGACCCACAAATAGATTTTGATGATGACACAATTCCTAATCAGATGAATCCTGACAGACCCTCAAACCAAAATCCCTATTCTTCAGGTAGTCTGAATCCAGAGATATTTTCAGTTGAAAGTTTTGATGAGATTTCTTACGCACCCGACCGTGGACGATTTTCTAATCCAACCCTACTTAGACAACAAACTTTAGATTCGGCTTTAGAGCGTGCGATGACCAATTGGTTGCTACAAGGCGGAGGCGACCGAATGAGGAGGAAAATCTAATGATGCCTACTTATTATCAATCTTTTGATACAGGAGAAACTAAAACTCTTGATGCTTGGTCTCAAGGCTATGTGCTTTACACCCAAGCCGATGGCAGCATGGTAGGTTATACTAAGTTTTCAAATGGGATTCCACCTATTACTTTGCGTCCTGTTGATTCACCTCCCGGTTCTGCTTCAGGACCTAACTTCCCCCCATTTGGGATTCAAACATCTGCTTTGTTTCATGCCGAGTCTACTCAATTTGATTTACTACGCCGAAAACTTCGTTCACAAGGTTTAGACCTGCAAGCCAGCAAGCGTATTCCTGAAAACTGGGTAATCTTACTTGAAGAAAGTTTGCCTATGGGTTTTTCTATGCAAGCCTTAGTTGCCCCAGAATACTATTCGGGTTATGATGCTGACCCATTCCAACAAGTAGTAGGAGGACAAGGTGAAGCAGGAATTAACCAACAAGGAATCGGAGTTATTCTTCGTGGCAACGGACAAATGGCTAAAGATATTTGGTTAGAGGGTTCTTCTTTAGAACGCCAAACTGAAAACTTTGACAAAGCCGTTAAAGCAGCCAGTCAATTTCTTAATCCAGTTGTTTCTCATCAAAACATTGGTGCGATTGAAGGTCGTAGTCCTTTCAACACAGATGGACGACCTTGGAAACCGGGCGACCTTGTGAATGTTTCCAGAGATTCATTAGATGGAGGCGGATTAGCCACAGCCCATGTAGTCCGAGTTTATACTACTGATGTTTTAGTTGTTTGGCCTAATGATGCTGACCACCCAAAGTCTGAATATCCACGAGGTTGGTTCACTCAAGAAGATAAAGAAGATTTAATTTTCATTAAAGAAGACCCAGCATGGTTGGTCGCATGGAAAAAACTTCCCTTGGATTTATCCTCTCGTTATGGTGCAGAAACTCGTTATGAAAATGAGTTAGGATACAATATGGATGGACGCTGGTTCACCCCAAGTAATCCACTACCTTTGTATGGAGGCACGGCAGAACGCCAACAAGAAGCCATGATGATGGGTTCTCCTCCACCATGGGCTACTATGATAGATATGCCAATAGGCTTATCACTTCGCACTACACCTAAGCATTCTTCTTCAGACATTTACACCGAGATGGATGAAATCAGTCTTCATCTTCGTCGTCAAGAGGCTCTTGCTGAACTCACAGGACTTCGCTTATAATAGCAAATCTTTAAGTATCGGAATGGATACAGATTGAGTATGCGTCTGACTCAAGTAGGATTAGGTGTCGCTCTACTGTCTGTTGTCGCTTACATTAGTAGCGATAAAGTAAAGGACATGGCTTCCAAAGTTTTTGGAGCCGATGCCATCACACCCGCCGAATTAGAAGAAATGCACATTGAATCAAGCGGAGTCACAGTAGACACCGTTCCTGTTTCCAATGTTCAAGCGTTCCTCGGTTGGGAACAATTGCACCTGCAACACACTACGGCTGTTGCTAATGACTCACCATTTATGGATGGAGTAGTTGATGCTCAACCAGTTTATACTAATCCATTTGACATCGGATACAGTTTTGACCAAGAGTATTACGGTGCAGAAAGTTTTAACGCTGATGTTAATGGAGGATACTCTGGAAACTATGCAGGACAAGGTGCATCTTCTTTTGATGTAGCAAACCCACCTAATGAAGTTCCAACCGCAGGAACTCCATATCGTGTTCAAGCCCACACAGGTCAGGTTTATTCCACAGACCCCGCAACTGGTGTCAATGGACAACCACTTCCCTATTCGGGTGCAACCCCTGTGGCACGGCTTCCACCCGAAGTCAATTCTGACTTCCCATACATGGTGAGTTTGGTTAATGCACCGTTTGTTACTGTTCCCACTTCTGAAACTGGTAGCAACCGTTTTGGTAGTTTGGCTCGCAACTCTGTTGATGATGCTATCAACGGTCGTTTTGGAGAAACAGCATTGGCTCCTGAAGTTGATGCTTCTTACATGAGTCCAGATGGAACAACTATGCCTTTGAGTCAATGGCGTAGCAAATACACAGTCCTTCGTCATTCAGACACAATGGTTTCAGCCATTCCGTTTAGTGGTGGAGTAGAATTACAGTTAAGGAGAGTATAAGAATGAGTAAGAAAATGTTATATGTCCGTTCTAAGGATTATTGGGGCTATGATGCTTCAGATTTTGATGCAACTATGAACTTTTACAAATATACTTGGGTTGTTCCTGAAGCCATGTATAACGACATGGACGATAGCAACAAGTCCCGTTTGTATCCTTGTGCTTTGTTTTATGTTCAAGGAGTTACTGACAATCATAATTTCTTAACTATCAGTGTAAATGTTGATGGCTCAAATGCTACTGTTAAGGGTATGCAAGGCACAAAGCGTAGAACTCGTAAGTTTGAAGTTGGCGTTCCTTTTGCTTATACTGTTGGTAGTTTAACTATGAAAGAAGCACCAGCAGGTGCAACTTCAGTAGACTTTATTCAAGAAGAAGTCAAAGAAGGGCGAGCCACTACCGAAGGAAGTTTCATTATTGATGGTTTCCTAACTGAAGCCACAGATATTGCTGAAGTTGTGGGACTAAGTTCTACTGCTGAAGCCGAAACCGTAATGGAGCCTGCTGATATGGCTTCACCTATGGAAGATGAACCAACTCCAAGTGGTTATGAACCTACATCTTATGAAGCCGAAATTGATGATTCAGTCGCAGTTTCCGATTTCTACCCTCAAGAATCTGCTCAAACCCATGATGTTGCTTCTGGACATGGTGTTCCAGTGGCTTACGGTTCTGGGTCTTCCCAGAATCTTGAACCTCCAGTTGTTGTAGATGATGAATACATGGCGGCTGAAGATTTTGAAGCAGAAGTTTCAGATTTCTACCCACAATCCTCTGCTGAAGTTGGTGATACTCAATCAGGACATGGAGTTCCAGTTGCTTATGGCTCTGGCTCATCACAATATGTAGAGCCACCAGTTATGGTAGACGAAGAAATGGCTGCTGAATATGACGATTCCGTAGAAGTTTCTGATTTCTACCCGCAGGAATCTGCCCAAACTCACGATGTTGCCTCTGGTCATGGCGTGCCAGTTGCTTACGGCTCTGGTTCATCTCAAAACCTTGAACCACCAGTTGTAGTAGATGAAGAAATGGCTGCTGAATACCAAAAAGGTCGTCGTGGTGCTGGTGGAAGATTCCGAAGCAAGCGTGCTATTCGCAACGAAGTGTTCGGAGAAACAGTTGCTAATCAAATGGCAGGTTATTGGAGAACAGGTGTCGTTGGCACAAACCCAGTCGTAGGTTCAGATGTTGCTCGTAGTAATCCTGACAAGCGATACAATTATTTTACTCAACCAGCAGTTCGTAATGAAAACACAGGAATGTATAACAAAGGACCTAACTTCCGTCAAGCACACAAGATTGCTAAGGGAGTTGCATGGGACAGAGTAGAACGCCTTGGACTCGCTGCTGAAGCAGAAGTTCTTATGGCTGAATCCAAGTTTGAAACTTTGGCTTCTAAGATTGCCAAGCAATACGAGAAGAAAGGTATGGAACCGGGCAAGGCTATGGATATTGGCCGACGCACCGCTTACAAAGTTGGAGTTTCTAAGTATGGTAAATCAGGTATGACTCGCAAATCAATTGCAGGTCGCAAGGCTGCTGAATCTTACTCCGCAGACCGATTCGTAGATTCACTTAATGAAGCCGCCCCAGCACGCCTACCTATTAAGGGCATGGCTGCTGCTATTGTTGGCACACTTCTTGGTGTTGGCTACGCTATGAAGAAGTGATTTCATGTATGGAGTTAATTCGTGGGATACCTACGGAACTCGTTTAGCCTTTAATGCTGATGAAGAATCCGAAGATACTGACGATTCTCAAGAAGATATTGAAGAAACGACCCAATCTAAACCCGTGATTGCTACAAAATCAAATAATATGTTAGGTTATGCAGTTCTGGGTGGAATTGGAGTCATGGCTTTTGGTTATCTTTACTTTATGATTAGTAATCCTCAAGCCTATGTTCAAGCCACGGCCATTCGCACAGGCGGAAACCTCTTAGGTCAAGCCTTAAGTTCATAAGAGTAGTTTTACTTATGATTTTTATGGACGAGTTTAATTGGGGCATTTATGGTTATCCTGTTTCTGACGAAGATGAATCAGAATCTTTAACTGAAATCACAGCCCTTGCTTGGACAGGAGATTATTCCAATTTAGATATTCAAGAATACCACTTTGTTGTAGACCAACCCGACCCTCGTTGTAGCCAACATCAGGTCATGGCTATCCGCCGAGTTTCCTATCCTGACGCAGACCCAGAAATCCAAATACTTTTACAAGGTGAATGCACGGCTAATTCATGGGAACAATTTAGAGTTTTAGCGTGGGAAACCTCTGCCATCGCAAAGGTGGCTTTTGAAAGTGAGATGTCTTGGGCAGGAACACCAAACTTTAAGTAGTCGTTCAACTCAACTCTGATTATGTCAGACGAAGGTATCTCTCCATTTTTAGCAGAGATTGAATCCGAGATTACTACGGAAGCAGCAGGTAATCCAAACAATGCTGTCGCTTTTGATATGGAATCTCAAAAAAACTCCGTAGTCGGTGCAGTAGAAATTACTGATGGCGATTACTCCAAATATCTTAGTTCATCTCAACGCTCATCTTTGCCTAAGCATCTACAAGAAGGAATTATTCGTAAAAAGAAAACTGCTGAAGCCGAAGAAGAAGCCATGCCAAGTTTTGAATCCCTTCGTGATGAAACCAATGCTTCAGTTCCAGAGGCTCCGCAAGACCCTGCTGAACCTGAACCAGATATTAGCCACATGGGGGAAACTCCTGAACCCGGTATGTTTGAGCCAGACCTCGGTATTACCGAAGAAGGTGGTCCTGAAGAACCTCCCGCCGCCCCTTTGCCTCGTCCAGAACCCGTAGAAGTAAGTTTTGTAGCAGAACGCCTTAACAATCAAGAACAAGAACTTAAGATTGCCAGCATGACTCAAAAGCAATATGAAGATTGGTTGTTCCCTGATGACAAAGAAGAATCAGATTGGGCATCAGGACAAGTGGCTTTGGCTCGTATCATGGCGAATCTCAAAGCAGCAGGCTATGATTCTGTCAGCCTAAGTTTAGATGATGAGTTATTCCCTGCTTATGTTCAAGTTGCTTCGGCACTTTGGAGTCGTCAAAACTTTTCAACACCAGTTCGTGAAGATGTTATTACTCAAATAGAAAACGCACCTGCGGCTCAATTGGTTTCCACTTTAGAAGCCACAGCCAGTGCAGTTCCCACAGAATTAGCGGCAGAACTTTTCAGAGTTCCTGTTGAAGAATCTACTAACTACATTCCTTATGTGGGTGTAGGATTGGCAACATTGTTTGCATTTATGAGTCCATTCTTCTGGAAGAGATAGGCAAATCTTTAAGTATCAAGGACGGTGAGAATAATACATGAATCTTGACCTTGCTATTCAAAATGTTTTGAAGCGCAGTGAGATGGAGAACGCTATGCACGGCGTTATGTCCAACTTCGGCGGAACTTATCAACTTACTTCCTACACCGAATCAGCCAAAGCAGCAGAAGATATTTTGGGAACTCCTGTGGCACACATGACTCCAAATGCTTTAAGCCGACCTACCTTGGTTCAACAAGCAGAAGTCTATGAAGCCAAGCCTCCTACTTCTAACATGAGTATGATGATTGATGGTTATGAAGTATCTTTTGACGCTCAAACTAAAAACTGGACTCTAAGCCAAGCAGGAAAGGCTGCTGGCTTCTGGGACAAACTTTTGGGTCGTGAGCCACAACCTACTATTATGGTTACTAAGTATGGAACTAATTCTACTAACCGATTCCTAAGTGCTGTGGAAAACTCTTCTATCAGCGCATCTACTAAAAACAAGATTGCAGGTTATGTTATGACCTCAATGCGTAGTGGTTCAGTTGAAACTTTTCAACAAGGTTATTCAGTAGATACTAAACCTTCAGACGATGTGATTACTTCTTCATCATCTTCTCGCATTATGGAAGCCCCAACTCGTGAATATCATTCTCAAGAACTTAACCTTGCTTCCGAATATCAAGGAGTTGCCAAACAACGAAACAATACTTTCATGGGCGACACAGTTATTCCACAACCCTTGAGTTCTGCTCAAGTTGGTATGCTAAGAACACCACTCGGAGACCCAGTTGGACTTCATGTATCTCCGCCAACCCGCCACATGGGTAATGTAAAAACAAACCGAAGTCTTTAAGTAGTTGAACAGGAGAGTATGAAATATGAACGCAATAACGAATGTCGCTCAAGAATCCTATGATGGATTGATGGATTCAAGTTTCTATTCAGGTGTCGCTGGTATTGCTGTCGGCGGTATCCTTGGTAGTGTTGTCACTCTACTTCCTTTTTACAAATTAGGAATGTTTGGTAATATCACTCGCACAGTAGCCACAATGGGTTCAGGTGCATACCTTGTTATGAAGTCTAACCAAGTAACTGGTGATATGCAATCTCTTTATCGTGGTGCAGGTGCAGTTCTCGGATTCATCGGCGCATCACAAGTTGTCGGTTATCTAACTGCAACCACAGGACTTTCCATCCCCGGATTCAACGGACTTGGTTCAGTTCTAACAGGAAGTTTTGCTTCTGAAGGAGAAGAAGTTATTGCCCAGCGTGGAGATGGCCGAGTTCTCGGACAAGAAACTGCTACTCAATCTTATTCTGACATTTACAATGCTGACACTTTTGAAGAAGGCACTGTTGAAATGCAAAACCGTGTTTCACCAGATGACCCAATCAACTCGGTTGTAGAAGAAGCCCCTCTCGGTCATGGAGTCACTCAATGGTTCGGTGCAGATGGTGTTTCCGCAACTGGCGGTGTTGCTCAAAGTTTTGGAGGAGTTGCTGAATCTTCTACTATGAATCATTCTCCTCAAACAAATGTTTCTCAATATGTTTCCTCTGTGGATTCATTGGGAACTCGTGCTATGAATCTTAACAAAGGTTCAGCACTTGTTCAGTCGGCTTATGGTAAGGGCTACGAACCTCCTGTCCACTACTCGGCTGAAGAACCAACAGTAAGTGTTGGACAACCAACTCCTACCCCAATGGCGGGTTCAATGCCTGACTTGTGGAGTGCTTACTCCAAGCCCGGAACTACCGCCGAAGAAAGCATCATGGACACCGTTAGGATTATGGCTCCCGGTCAGCCTATTCAGTGGTATGGTGCAGAAACCAGTGCAACTGGTATGATTTCCAACCATGTGTCTTCAGCAGAAGGCTTTGGCAGTGTGGTAGGACAATAAATAAAATGAATGGTGATTAAAAATGATTGATAAATACTGTGAATGGACACAAGGAAAAAATGGAAAACTGATTTGTGCAACGCTTTCTACCGTTGGTGGATTGCATTTGCTAATGACCGCCCCACAACCTGTGCTTGGTTTCTTGCCAAGTTTCAGTTTCAATGTAATGGGTCGTGAAGTTGGCGCACAACAAATTGTTGGAATTGGACTATTAACTTGCGGAGTCTGCTGCTTAGTAGCCTGCCGTGGTAGCCCAGTTGCTAACATGATGGATATGTGAGTGTGATTAAAGATGAACATTAAAGGAATGCTAATTAACAAATACACAGTCGGCGGTAGCCTTCTGTTAGTCGGTGCTGGATTCTTCAGCACTCGTTTTACTGACGCTCTATCTTACCAACTCTTTACCTTGCCATCGGGAATCCCAATGATTGGCGGTGCATCCGTCACTGTTGGCCGTGTCGCAGGTTTAGTCCCACTAAGTCTCGGAATCGCTTTCCTACTAAGTGAAGCACGACCTATCACCAGTCGTATTCCAGTAGTAGACCGTGTAGCCGCAATCGCAGACAACCTCGTTAGCGAGATTTCTGAACCAGTTTCCACTGAAGCCTCCACCATGGGCGCAGAAGAACTTGAAGCAGAAACCGTAGACCACATCAACCCTACTGAAGTTGCAGAAGAATCCGAAACAGAATCTTTTGAAGCAGAAGGCGGAAAGATGAAGTGGACTGATGCAGTTTCTAAGGCTCGCAAAGACCTCGGAATTACTGGATTTACCCCTGTTAAGAAGGGAACTCCTCTTTACAACAAAGCCAAGTCATACACTGCTTGAACTTAAAAGTTTAATCATTGAACCGTAGGTTGAATCTTATGGTTCATAGACATTGGGACGATGAGCCTGAGCCAGAAATTACTTTAGGTCTATTACTGGTTATTATGATTTTCGTTTTGATTTCTTTTATCTAAGGGGTCGTAGTTTAATTTGGAAGAACAACTCGTTTGCGACGAGTAGGCTGGGAGTTCAAATCTCCCCGACTCCATACTTAGTTTTATGTAGGTTATACTATGTATGATATACTATGTATGACCCAGAGAATGACCAGTTTGGAGAAATTGGTGCTTTGTTTTTACTTTTTCTTATTATGGTGACCTTACTATGAAATCAATTAGTTTGGTTTATTTTAAGGCTAAAAGCCTCTACAAAACAGAGGAAAAAGGCAACTTTGGTGATGAGATTTCCCCTATTATTGTCCAAAACCTCATAGGTTCTGACTATGATTTGAGGTATAATGATGACAATTGTGATGAAAGATTGCTGGCAATTGGTTCATTGATGCAAAGTGCCAGACCCAATGATTACATTTTTGGAACAGGTTTTGGAATTAGTGAAAACACCAATCTTTCAGAACTAAATGTTTGTGCTATCCGAGGACCCTTGTCTCGTGAAAAGTTTTTGGAAGCAGGCGTAGAATGTCCTAAAGTTTTTGGAGATGCCGCTTTACTTTTACCTGATTATTATGAACCTAACTATCTTCCAAACTTAGAAGACAAAATTGGTGTTGTTCCACATTGGACAACTTACCCACTTTATGAGAAACTTTTAGCCAACTCTAAACAATTCTATTTTATCAACCCAACTAATTCATGGCAACAAGTTATTGATGAAATCTATTCTTGCGATAAAATCGTGTCTCAATCATTACATGGTTTGATTTGTGCTGACGCTTACAACACCCCCAATGTTTGGTTAGAAGAAAATATCTGGTCTTGTATTTGTGGCAAACTTAGTGTAGATTCAGTCCTTAATCCTATTGAACCTCAACCATCTTGCTCATGCGGTTGGAACTACCATTCCAAAGGTAAAAATCTACCACAGCATAATGGAAACTTTAAGTTTTTAGATTACTTAGCCAGCCAAAACCGAGAAGTATCTCCTATTTCCCACCTACGGGAAGCCATCGGTGCAGATTACTATGAAGATGGAAACCAAATAGACTTAGAATTATTAAGAAACTCGTTTCCATTTGGTCAAAATCCAAACCTTTAAGTAGTCAAAAAGTCCAATTAGTATTATGAGCAACCATGTGTTGTTCTAAAACCAAAAAAATGGAGAATGAAAAATATGAGTATGAGAAGCCAAGTATATGAATGGTCAAACCTCGCACCAGAAGGACAAGAGTTCACTCTACGAAGAACAACTGCTGACTTGCCAAAGGCATTGACAGCAAATCGTGAGTATGACTTGTTTATTGGAGGCGTTGGATTGAACATTACCAAGCCAGCAGAAACGACCGCAACACAGTTTATTGTGATTGAAGATATTGCGTGCAGCCCAACCCTAAACGGTGCTGTCCAAATCCGAATCAACACAACTGACTACTTCCAGAACCCTGATGTTACCGATATGGTCGGTATCCCGGGACTGGCAAGCCCTTACCCTCGTGGCGCACCAAGCACAGTTACCCTTGACGGTGCTGGCGGTGTTGATTCACTCGTGGACACAGACAACATCCTAAAGTCTTTTGACCTTTACCCAGATGTTTATGTCCTACCGGGTCAGACTTTCCAGATTCTTTACACACCTCTTTCATCAAGCACTCTTGGTGCTGCTGGTTCAACTGCGGTAGTCTCTGCATTCATCAAATACACACTATATGATGGACCAGACGCTCTTATTGCTAACAAACTTTTGGAACTTGGTGTCACCATCAACCCAAACAATGTTGATTGGTATAAGCGAAGTCTAATTGAACAACAACAACGCTCTGCTGCTGCTTCTGCGGCTGCTATGGCTGCAACCAACGGAGGTGTCTGAAATGAGTATGCGAAGTCAAGTATATGAATGGGACGCTGGCCGTGGAACTAACCAAGTTCAAGCAGCCGAAGCAGGACAAAGAATCAGTATTTTTATCGGCGGATTCGGTAACAACATTACCAAGCCTGCTGAAACCACTGCAACCGAGTTCGTTGTCATTGAAGATATTGCTGTAACCCCTACCCTATCTATCGGAACAGATGCAAAAATCGGAGGGGCTGTCACAGGTCTTGCTAACGGAGAAGTTCGTGGCCTACTTTACAACAGCGTTCAGGGTGTCGCAGGTCCTCGTGCCTACACTCAAGTTCGTATCAACACCACTGATTACTTCTTGAACCCTGACAATGTGCCAAACGACGGTATTCCGGGAACTGCTTCCCCATACCCACGAAGTATCAACTTCCAGCCTTCGTTCAACCTATACCCTGATGTATATGTTCTACCGGGTCAAGTTTGGGATGTTATCGTAACCTTCTACAACGCACTTGGTCTTGGAGATGCTGCTACTGGCGCACCTCTGGCTTCAACTCAAGTTGTCGCTACTAACCAATTGCAGTGTTTCGTGAAATACACTCTGTATGACGGACCTGATGCACTCATCGCTAACAAGTTGTTGGAGATGGGTATTTCCATCAACCCCGGAAATGTAGACTGGTATAAGCGAAGCCTTCTTGCTTCACAGTAAGTGTAGGACGCTGAAACCAACGAGCCGTTAGGCTTGTGGCAGAGGTATTGCCGAAAGGCTACCAATGAAGCCACAGCCTGATGTGCGCTCTAAGGGAGTAGATGTCATGCGTAGGCTGTTAAAGGATGTTATCGTTGTCGGCACAGCACTTTTTGTGTTAGGCACATGGATGACTTCGCACCACAGTCATAAGATTGTAACGCAGGAACACCCTGACCATAAAGTTAGGGACTTCTTGATTTACACTTGTGTCGGTATTGCGTTAATCACCGTGGGCAGCAACATGATGACTGATGGGTTCGTTAGCAGACTCCGAGGCGATTAGTATGACTGTCAAGAATAGTTCACTATTGATTGGCGGTGTTATGTTCCTCACAGGGTTTGTTTTAACAACTTATCATGTGTCGTATCTGATGGACCCTCAACGAAGTGCGCTAAAACACCTTGTCTGGGCGATATTAGGAGTAGGTTTGTTCCAAATTGGTTCAAACTTAACTGCCAGTGGAATCCATGATAAGTTGTCTTAGGTGTTGCTATGTCAGATGACTTAATCTTTATTGAGTTCTTCATAGCCATTAACAACATGACAGTTGGCGAAGTCAAAGAAATGCTTAAGGTTCAAGACTTACCCGTTAGTGGTAAGAAAGACGACTTAGTTTTGCGTTTAGTTGCGTATTCTCCCAGACCACGAGGTTTAGGAGTAATAGTTCCACAATCTCCAGAAGTTATACGCAGCATGGTTATGACCAAGGTTAGTAAGATTTTGAATCCTACTCACCATAAAGCCATAAACTGGAAAAGTTTTCCCTCGGAGTTGTTCACATGAGCATCTTTGATGTAGATAAGTATTTTATTGTCAAAGATTGGGGCATTAACCCTTACGACCCAGATTCAACATGGGACGGATTGAAAAGCCTTCAGTTAAAAGAATTGATGCGACTTGCTAAATCATTAACTGATGTTGATGGAGGCATGAAAAGCAACTACGAATCTTACAAAGAAAAGGATTCCTATGCGAAGCGAGACACACTCATAGGTTGGATTATGGGTTTAATTTACTTTAATGATGTAAATTATTTCCACGATAAATTGAGTTCTCCGAAAGGATTTCTTGCACCCAGCCATCCTTTTGTAATGTCTTTTGTTGAGTATTTTGCACAGAACTATCAACGACCCACCCAGATTCTTAACTGTTCTGATGGCTTTTTAGTAAGTATGATGCGTCGTTATGGTGGAGGTAAATGGATTATTGCTCACAAGAAATATGGTGATGCTTAATGAATCCAGAGATATTTCAATCTCTACGACAGGCTCGTATTCTTAATTGGACTTATTTTGCTCACATAGAACAATTTATCCGTGCCAATCTTGAAGATTTTAAGAATCTTTACACAGATAGATACTGGCGTGCCAAAATGACAGACGAAGACCGCAAAATGGCGAGCCATCCAAATCGTGGATACAGATGGATACCTAATTATTTAGAGAAACAGCGTTCAGAATTACAAGAAAAACTTTTAGATTATGTAGTTGGACCTGATAATTATGAAAGCGGTTTGTGGAGTCGTTCTAAGTTTTGTTATAGTTGTGGAGTTACACAAGAAGACCGCAACGATTTCTTAAGAGATATGAACCAATGCTTAAAAAGCAAATCTACGAAAACCCCTCCCGACGCATTTCTCATAGGCTTAGGTGTTTTAGAATATAAAAGGATAAGAAGTGCGTGTTTCCAAGAAACTTCTACTAAATATGACCCTAAAGTTTCTCTTAGTATGAGCGAAGAAAGGTGGGAAATGGGTTCAATTCCATTTGCGGCTACTATGGATTATGGTTTTTGTAATGGTTGTTGGGACGATATTAAAAAACAGAGTCAAGAACTAATCCGAAGGTTTAAGTAGGTATCAACGCATAGTTAGCCTAATGTTTGATGTTATCGTCCCTACTTACAAAGTTTCTACCGAGTTCCTGAAACCTTGTTTAGACTCTATCTTGAATCAAAACTTTACAGATTGGCACTGTTGGATTGCAGATGGCACACCCGAAGACGATGCTACTTACCAGCCCATGATGGACTTAATAGCAAACTACCCTGCGGATAGATTTACTTATCTGCGCCAATCGGGTCGTGGAGTTTCTCAAGCCCGAAACGAGGCTATTGCTCAAGGCACACAGCCCTTTATTGCTACTTTAGATGGTGATGATTTGTGGTATCCAGAACACTTAACTTGGATGGTAGAAGCGATTGAATCTACTACGGACGACCATGTTTTGTGGTGGGCTGGTGCAGATGCTCTCATAGAAATGATTTCAATGAAAACAGGAAACCATTATCAGCACCGAGGCATTATTGGCTGGTTTGAAGATTACTCAAAGGTTCGTCCTGAAGATTTACATTTCTTTTTACGAGGCAACCCAGTTATTCCTTCCAACACAGTTTGTCGTCGTAATCGTTTTGAAACCGTTGGAGGCTACGATGAAGTCTTACAAATTGGAGAAGATACTGATTTATACACTCGTATGATTGCATGGGGTGAACCCTACCGAGGCCATCAAGTTGATTCTGTTTCAGGTTATCATGGTTGTGGACCACATCAAACCACTCAATTTGGTTCACAAAGTTCTGCGGCTCATGGTCGTAATGAAGAAGAGTTAAAATCCGAGTTTCAGAAACAGAAACAATACTGGTATGGCAAAAATAATGAAATGCCTGAATGTCCCGAAGGCGTAGACCCTGACTATTGGTTCTGGTTAATAGATTCTGTGAACAACCGATTTAAGGATAACCTAATGTTTGAGATTCAGGGATAATGAACCTTAAGTAAGTCCTACAATCTATGCTATGCTATGAGCCGAATTGAAATAGAAACTCCTATCGGGCCAATTAGTGCCGATTTAGACAACCTAAGCGAAGATTTATCCTACCTACTAAGTAAGGTTAAGAAAACAGACAAAATTGATGAATCAACTTTGGCTTTCTTAGGTATTGCTCGTGATGATGATAGCGTGGCCGTAGAGTCTAAAAGAACCTACTATCACGACAGGTCTTATGTGTTTTGGATGGATGCTATGCTCACAGTTTTAGAAAAGGATTACCGAATTGTTAAAACTGAAAATTACAATTACGGCAACAACAAAACCGCACCTATTTGGTTTGATGAAAAAGTAGGAGATAAAACTATTAAAGTTCCACACAAATTAGTGATGTTTGTAGAGTCTAAAACCAATGATGAAAGATTTGTTATTACTTTCTCACCATTTGACGAGTTTGAAATTGATATGTGTTTTCAATTCCGTAGTGATAATGATTTTAATTACACAACTTTCTGGGAATCAGTAGAAAGTTATTTCTATACAGAAGGCTTGCTCAAGAATGCTCACTTTTCAGCCGATTTCAAATTATTAGATACTGAAACTTTTACATGGAATCACATGGTTATCAAAGATACTCACCGCCGTAGTCTGGAAAGAAACTTAGTAAGGTTTATTGATTCCGTAGAACTTTTCCAAAGCAAAGGACTTCGTGGTAGTCGTGGAGTTTTGCTTGCTGGACCACCCGGAACTGGTAAAACTTTGACTTGTAAGGTTTTAATGAGCGAAATTGATGCCACAGTGCTATATGTGGCTCGTGATGCTATCCAAAATGTAGGCCAAATCACAGAACTTTACAAAATGGCACGCCGTTTTGCACCTGCAATCGTTATCTTAGAAGATATTGACACGCTTGGAGGATTGGGTCGTGATGAAGGCGACCACCCGCTACTTGGAGAGTTCCTTAACTGTTTAGCAGGAGTAGAAGAAAACAATGGAGTAGTTACTTTGGCAACCACTAATCATCCTGAAAAACTTGATTGGGCATTGACAGACCGACCCGGTAGATTTGATGTTAGAATTACTTTTGATTATCCAGATTCAGACCATCGGTTAGCGATTCTGGAGAAGTATCTTCAACCATTTAACACCAAAAAACTCAACCTCAAGAAGATTATTAAGCGAACCGAAAAGTTTTCAGGTGCTTATCTACAAGAGTTGGTTCAATCTGCCTTTATGTTAGCCCATGAAGAATGTGGTTATTGTTCTGAACCTCAAATTACTTTAACTCATTTGGAACAAGCCATGGAACTTTTAGAATCCCAACGACGAAAAGTTAGCCGTGAAAAGAACCTAAGTTATGGTGATGAAGTTACTATTGAAGAACTGTATAACTAAGAGTAATCTTTAAGTATCAGGTGCGCTAACCTTTTAGCATGAGTGATTTCAATTATTACTATACATTTTATGACAAGTCCAGAGGCGACGAAGTTTTAACGGCTTTGCGTCAAAGTGGTGCAGAGACTAAATCCGAAGCCATTGATTTCTTGATAGACCGTGGTTATTTACATTCTGACGAAGTTTATGATTCTGCTGTTGCTAATGCTATGGGCGACTTTTTAGGCATTTCCTCGTATAATCCTGATGAAGATGAAGAGTTTGAAGCCCCAGTTGGCACTAAGCATTCCGCACTTGATGAAGTCCACCAAAGACTTCGTGAATCAGGTAAGAAAAGACGACAGCAAGAGATTGCTAAGGCTCGCCGTATGAAACAAGGAAAGTTTGATGCAGAAGGCACTGTCCGAATGAAAATTGAATACGAGTGGTGGTGCGACTTTTATGATGATGAAGAGGAGAGACTATACAAAAATTACGGAGGGCTTTCACAAGACGATAGAATGAAAATTGAAGACTTAGTTAAGAGAGAAATTGAGTTCCATCTTGCATCTGGTGATTCCGAAGGGTATTACCCTAATGGAATGGCTGAAATTGGCTGGTCAGATGATGAAGGTTCTTATGCGATTGGATACGAGTTCCATCTTGCTCATGTGGACGATAGAGTAGTTTTTGATGCTGACATGGAAATGACTCCAGATATTATGGATTATCCCGGTTTGCCAGTTATTCCTGATTCTTACGGCACTAATTCTGCTTTAGATTCTGGTAATGGTGTTCCTGTTTGGTATGGTTCGGCTGAATCAGCCGCAGAACAAATGGGGCAATTACGCTACGACGCACGCTTTGAGAGGAGAGAAGTTGGAGACCAAGATGTAGTGCAGAATTATGATGTAATATATTCGGTTTTCGCTGATAAAGAATATACTGACTTTCACCCAGCATTCAGATATGAGTTTAACAAAATGATTAAAAAAGACATTGAACATCAGTTAGAGACTGATTCAGATGTATGGCATGATTTTGAACTTAACTTAGAAAATAGACCGTATGCGACCAAGAGGCCGCAGATAATCTCTGGAGATATTGAGTATGAGGGTCCAGAAGGAAAAGGGACAATTGAATACGAGGCAACTTTGAGTCCACCGAGAGTCCAGTCGGAGTCAATTAGGAATGAACTTACTGACCTGACCTATCCTCACGGTTTGGATTTCAAGGGGCATAGGATGGGTCAAGAGTTTTCAGCCCCATTCGCTGGCGCAGGTTCATTGTTTAAGTTTGGAGGAAACGATTCAGCCCTTGGCGGTTTTACCGCCAAAGAATTGACCGAATCTTCGGCCATTCACGGCGATTTTGACCACGCTGCTTTGAATTATTCTGGTAAGCAAAACATTGAAGCCCGTGCTGAAAGTGCTAATCCAACAGGCGGTGCGACAGGAGACCAAATTGTTTCTTGGGAACATAATGGACTTTCTTCCCCATCAGGACCACCTTCTGATATTTTCTGGTCTGAAGAACTTGATGCTGAAGGTTATGGAGATGTTCAAAAGTATGTTTCTATTGATTTTACTTGGGATTATTCTGGAGAGCATGAAGATGCTGTTTCTGATGGTGATTACTACATCACCGACCAAATTAAAGATTTGGTAGAATCGGAGGTAGAAAGCGGTGAATACAGTGGTAGTGGTTGGTATTCTTACACAGTTGAAATTGAAGATGATAAAGGCGAAATTACCGAAGAAGATGTAGATATTGATTATTCATGGGGATGATTTAATGAGTTTCAAACCTCCACAATCTGCGATTAACAACGCCAAGCGTGGCTTAAAGTTGCGTCAGGAATGGGGTCGTGGAGGATTGTCGCCCGCAGAGGCTAAGGCTCAAGGTATTGATTCAGGAGTTACTCGTGCCAGAAAGATTTCATCAGGCACAGTTTCCGAACATGATGTTCGTAGAATGTCGGCTTTTAACCGACACCGTAAAAACTATCGCCCTGAAAAGAAAATGCCCGACGGAGGACCAACCGCAGGAACTATTGCATGGTT
>Ga0315315_10001650_pt1 | contig 20521 bp, 17 predicted proteins | sample M140m3416metaG_FD_203699 | JGI IMG/M metagenome (GOLD analysis project Ga0315315, IMG submission 203699) | Ammonia-oxidizing marine archaeal communities from Monterey Bay, California, United States - M1 40m 3416 | ecosystem: Environmental > Aquatic > Marine > Intertidal zone | place: USA...
GATGAAAATAGGCATGCTTGAAAAAACGTTTGTTTACAAAGAAGTACTGCTCCCCTCTAGATTTCTTTGCGTTCTCAGGTTTTCCAACAAACCCTGTAATTGATATGATATCGGTTTCTTCAGAAATAGGCACAAGCTTTTCATTGCTGTTTTTACCCAAAACATCAGTTATCCGCTTACGAATATTACTCTCTGGTAAATTATATATTTCTACTTCATTTTGAGTAAGAGATAGCTTCACTTCGTTGTGAGCCATTGCAATCCTTTCAAACTCATGTCTTATGTGATTAAACTCAGCCGTATCTGACTTTAGAAAGCTTCTCCTCGCCGGGACATTGAAGAAAATGTTTTTTACTTCAATGGTTGTGCCTGTATCACAAACACATTCTTCCTTTTCAGTGAGTTTACCTCCAGCATATTCGATTTGAAAACCATTTTCGTTAGAGTCCATATGCTTGGTTTTCATTGTTACCTGAGCAATGGCGGCAATAGACGCGAGAGCTTCTCCTCTAAAACCTTTCGTTTGCATTTTAAAAAGGTCGTCTACATTTTTTAATTTACTCGTTGAATGTCTTTTAAATGATAAAATAGCATCGTCAGGTGTCATTCCTTTTCCATTGTCTTGAATTACAATATTGGTTCTTCCACCATCTTTTATAAAGACTTTGATTTCAGTAGCGCCCGCATCGATAGCATTCTCAAGGAGCTCTTTTACAACAGAAGCTGGCCGTTGAATGACTTCTCCTGCCGCAATTTGATTTGAAATATGTTCAGATAGTAAGTTGATTACATTCATATCAATCCATCAATTTGAATATGACGTGATCGATATCATCTAGTCCGTTTAGAATAAAATAGCCCAATACAAGCACTATGAAAATTAAAAATAAAGAACGTGTATTCCTATTATAGAGCTGATTTTGATTAACCTGATGGCTACTGCGCTTTTCTCTTAGTTTTTCTCGCATGATTAAAACACGCTCATCATCGCTAAGATTTTCATCGGCGTACAATTTTCGTTTTAAGTCTAACTTCTCCTTTCTTTCATCGTAGTATCGGGGGAAATAAGCAAAACGCTTGGGTCTTAATCTAGAATTTAGAAATTTCAATATATCGCTATTTACTAAACAAAAATAATGATAATACTTGACCTCTGATAAGGTTTTTAGATTTCTTAACTAAAGACGAACAACAGTTCCTATGTATTCTGGTTTTTCGTTGCTTTCAGGACGTTCTAAAATAACTTTCCAAACGAAAGATTTATTTTGTTCAACCATTTTACCAGTATTACGGTCTGTTCCATCCCAAGGCAATTCGGCACTTGCGGTTTCAAATAATATCGCTCCATCGGCTGGGTCGATTATAATCATTTTGAAAGGAGTATTTCTTTGGGTTAAAGCAAAGGGAATAAAATGTGTATTTCTTGAATCCCAGCTAGTTGGTGTAAATGCATTGACAGCCAGTAAGTTGTAATCTTCTTCCACGTAAAAACTTACGTTTGATTGTGATACACATCCATTTGGATCTTTTGTACTAATACCTATTCTATAGTTTCCTTTTTTGAATAAATTAAAGCTATTGCTTTCCTTATTGAAAGAAACTGCATCGTTATTCAAATACCACTTGTTATCACCTTCATTATAGGCCTTGGCATCAAGTTGAGGCAAACCATTTTCATAATTCAAATGATCTTCCACTATAAGTTGATTTGATTTGGCTTCGAAAACAGTAAATGAACTTCTGGAAACAAATTCCATAGAGGCATTGAGCTCTCCAACTTGGTACAATCCTTTTTCGTTCAAGCTTTCCTTAAATTTAGAGGAGGCTGGAATTTCAATAAGTGTATTCATAGGTGTATTTAACCATAAACTTTGTTTGTTTTCATTTAAGTAAACAAACTCATCATTCAAACATTTGTCAGTTAAAGTATTGAAAGTTAGAATTTCTTTCACACCTGGATTTTCAATCAGTGTTTCTTCTTTAACAGTAGTTTCTCGATATACGGGAGGAATAAGTTGTACAATTTTTTCATCACAACAATCTATGATTTGAACTACTTCTTGCTGATTTGTTTCATTCGATATTGTTTTACTTTTAACTTGAACTTCATTATTGGATTTCTCTGTGGTATTGTCCTCTTGAACCTGATTTTCAGAAATTATTTCATCAGAATCAATGTCATTTGTATTTTTAATTGATTTTGTTTCTAAGCTCGCAATATTTTTTTCTTTATTTTCCTGAATATTTGAAACGTTATTGCTATTGACGTAGATTAGCGTACCAACTGTGACTACTACTGCACCGGCAGCACCAAGAATCCATTTTAAATTCCCAGAGGCACCGCCACTACGGGCATCTAATTTTTTGCTCATTTCATTCCATGCGCTTTCGTTGTACGGAAGCTCTTGGTCCTTTAACGCAGATTTAAATAAATCTTCAATTTTTTTCATTATTCTTCTAAATTACTGAATTCTTCAGTTAAAATTCTTTTTAAATTAAATTTAGCCTTCGACAAATTTGATTTGGAAGTTCCCTCACTGATTCCGAGTATTTCAGCAATTTCTTTGTGTGAATATTCTTCAATCACAAACAAATTAAAAACTGTTCGGTAACCTGGTGATAGTTTTTCAATAGCCTTTAATGCGATACTTGCTTTCAGCTCAGTAAGCTCAAGGGCTTCACTTTCTTCTATATGATCCGAAGAGTCCATTTTAAAGTCAGTGTCTTTATCTTTCAAAATAGGAGCCCTTTTGGCTTTTCGAATGGAATCAATAGCGGTATTAACTATAATTCTTCTTACCCAACCCTCAAAGGATCCTTTGAAATCAAAAACTTCCAATTTGTCAAAGACCTTGATAAAACCCTCCTGCAAAACCTCTTGGGCCGTGTCCTGATCTGAAATGTATCTGGAACACACTGCAAGCATTTTACCATAAAACATTTTAAACAAAATTTCTTGAGAACGTCTGTCGTCGTTAAGACAACCATTCACAATTTCTTTTAATTTTTCAATGTTTTTCAATGTTATTTAGATTTATAACGCAGTGTTCTTATCCGAGTTGCCTCCAAAAGTAAATTATTAATGGACTAAATAAAACGAAATTGTATTAAATGTGTTAATTTCGTAGTTATAAGTATAATTAATTATAAATAGATGAAAGTAACTGTGGTAGGTGCAGGAAATGTTGGCGCAACTTGTGCAGATGTTTTAGCGCAAAGAGAAATCGCCAATGAAATCGTTTTACTCGATATTAAAGAAGGTTTTGCTGAAGGAAAAGCTTTAGACATTTGGCAAACTTCACCTGTAAACTTATACGACTCAAGAACTGTTGGGTCTACAAGTAATTATGAAATGACAAAGGACTCTGAAGTTGTAGTAATTACATCAGGACTTCCAAGAAAACCTGGAATGTCTAGAGATGATTTAATTGCTACAAATGCCGGGATCGTCAAATCTGTGACTGAGAATATTGTAAAATATTCTCCTAACGCAAAAATCATTGTGGTTTCAAATCCACTTGATGTAATGACATATTGTGCATATTTGAGTGCGAATTTTGATTCTAGTAAGGTGTTTGGAATGGCTGGCGTATTGGATACAGCTAGGTATAGAGCATTTTTAGCTTCTGAATTGAATGTTTCGCCTAAAGATATTCAAGCGGTACTCATGGGTGGCCATGGAGATACAATGGTGCCTCTTCCAAGATATACAACTGTGGGAGGAATTCCTGTTACAGAACTTATTGAAGAGGATAAGCTTAATGAAATCATTGAAAGAACGAAATTTGGAGGTGGTGAAATAGTGAAGCTATTGGGAACATCTGCGTGGTATGCTCCAGGAGCATCTGCAGCCCAAATGGTTGAAGCTATTGTTAGAGATCAAAAAAGAATTTTCCCTGTTTGTGCATGGCTTCAAGGCGAATACAATTTAAATGATATTTACCTAGGAGTTCCTGTTGTTTTGGGAAAAAATGGAATTGAGAAAATTATTGAGCTTCAATTAAACGATGCTGAAAAAGAGCTTTTAAGCGAATCTGTAGAGGCAGTTAGAAGTGTGATGGGCGTATTAGATAATATGAACGCCAGCGTTTAGTTCAAATTGAATATTATTAAAAAGGCGTCCATGGACGCCTTTTTTTATGCTTAATTTTCTTCAATGGCTCCAATATCGGGTGGATTATTTCGGAAATTACCCAGAATATCAGTAGTAACTGCTGTGGCAAAACCATTCCCATTTAGTAGGGAGTTTGATGAAAAACCATAATCCAAATCGGAAATAGAATTAAATTGAGGGTCAGTGTTGTTATCAAAGCCAATTCTCCAAATTATATTTTGATAAAAGCCATCCTGATATTCTTCTGCAGATTGAATAAAACAATTCTGAAAATCTAAATTCAGCTGACCTGGAAAGTCTATGATAGTATCTAAAACAATTTCTGTCTCAAGATTTCCTGAGATAATACTATTGTATATAACACCTTCTGAAATGTCACCAGTTTCATTTGGGTCATTAAGGTAATTTCTAATACCAACCGCCGGAGATTGAGCAGAACCGTAGCCTAAAAAGTCACAATGGTTAAAATTAAACTTTGAATCATTGAGCACCAAAAGAGAATGAAATCCGTTTCTACTGATCAGAAGGTTCTCGCCTTTTATTGATGCACCTTCATATAAGAAGATTCCATACCTGGCGTTATTAAATATTCGAGTATTTCTTATGGTAACTGCATAGCTCAATGGGCCAACTCCACTCGAGAATATATGAATACCGGAGGTTCCATTTTTAATAACAGCATAGTCTATGGTTGAGGCCTTAGCTTGATTGAAATAAATTCCATAATATTGGCCGGGAACGTCATCATAAAGCGATTCAAGTCTGTCTCCTTGAAAAACAACTTCATTGTCCAAAAATCCATTCACATTCAGACTTCCTTTGTTGATATATAGAATGGCATTTTTGTGGAGATGCACATTTGTACCTGCCTCAATTGTTAAGGACTCTGATGAATCTACTAAAGCATATCCATAGATTACATGAGGCTTATCTGAGCTCCAAGTTCCTTGAACTGTGTCGTTATAGTAAAAATAAGCATCCTGACCCCATACAGCAAGCTTTACATATTGGTCCAAGCCATTTGTTCTAAAACGAACGGAATCTTCAATGATAAGGGGTGAATTTTGACTGTTTACATCCAGTGTGACCTCAACAAACATATACAGACTATCATTCCCTTCTAATTGAATGTTTTCATGCATTATTGCAGAGATTCCATCCAAATTGATTCTAAAAGGTGAATTTGAACCTCCCATAAGCTCAACTTCATCGATATTAATCGGCCTCGTATTTCTATTGTATATTTTAAATTGTTCCGTTGTTGAGCCGACGGTGGTAAATACAGTGTCAAAAACTAAGGTGTCAAGAGAAAACTCAAGGTGTCCATTAGTTGTCAAGCTGTTTTTTTTACATCCATTGCTTACAATTAAAACACCGGACAGGAAAATAAGAATCAGAAGAGAAAATCGTTTTCGCATAAGCAAATAACGATATTTCAATTGGAATATTTGTTTTAAACTCATTTTTTGATGAATTTAAAGCAATAAAATTATGTGATAAGAATGAACCAATTTAAATTTAGGGTGTATCAGATTTCAGATAACATTAAGATTATGAAGTTTATTTTATTTTTTGTTTTACTGACCTTTGCATTTAATGGGTTTGGACAACCACCAGAAAACACAAATTCAAATGCTACAATTTCAAACCAAGAAATGTTGCAGGAAGAAGAAATTGAAGGAAACTTTCAAGAGGTTCAATTGGATAGTGTTTCTGTTCAGAAAAAAAAGGAATCGAGATCAGATTATAAGGATAGAGTGCCCAACAGGAGTAGAGAAAAGAAGAGCTTATCTAGTTCAATTAAAATTCAATCCAAGCAGGTATTGGAATCTGAGTCAAAGAAAGTGAAATACCAAAGCAATAGTCGTTCTCCATCCATTCAGAGCCAACAAATTATGGACAATGAAGTTGAAAAACTTAAAGAGATTGATGATGAGTCATTTGAGTATCACTTGTACAATTATGTTTCGGGAAGTTATGATGATAAAAGACAAGAATCTCTTTATCGAGCTCAGTCTCTTGATGGGAATAATCAAGAAGTTCAAAAACTAATAGTAGCTAATGCTCTAGTTCAGGGAGATACGAAAACGGCAGGAAATAATCTTGAAAAACTTGTAAAGAACGGCGTCCTTAGTAAGGAAACGATTGCTTATACAGAGGATGTGCTTATATCAGCAGAAGGTAATGATCTTCTTTTGACCCATGGAACCAATGATTCCTATGGGGCTCTTTATAACCAATATATAAAAGGCAATAAATTTGCTTCAATCTGCATTGTTTCATTAGAGTTAATGAAGAGTGAATCATATAGAAAATTAATTCGCGCCAAAGGAATTACTGTTCCCAATAGGAAAAATGTAGATGTTCAGTTTTTGGCAGAGCTATGTCATCTCAATAGAAATAAAGGGGTTTCAATATCGATGACTTTTCCAGTAGAATATTTAAAACCACTGGCCAATAAGCTTGTTCCCTATGGGCTCGTTCTTAGAACAGGTACTCAAAAACCATTGTGTGCTTCAGATTTAGATGTATTGTGGAATACACGATTTAATAAAAAAAACCTCACTCAATATAATTCTATCGAAAGCAAAAATTATTCAAGGAACTATCGACCAACAGAAAAAATTCTAAAGGATTATCATGATTCCAATCAGAACAATCATTATATGAAAAGTAATGACGGGCAAAAAAGTAAGAGAGGAAAAATAGACAAGAAGCACTAGAATGAGAATTTTTCAAAAGCAATTAAAGCAGCTTTCTGATGAAGAGCTGATGAAAATGCTGTCTAAGGGAAACCAAAAGGCTTTTGATGAAATCTACCATAGATATTCAGACGTCTTGTTTGGATATTTTATGAAAATGCTTGCAAGAGATAAAGAAAAGTGCGAGGATATGGTACACGATCTTTTTGCAAAGATTATTAGAAAGCCTGATTATTTTGATGTCAACAGATCATTCAGAACCTGGGTTTTTTCAGTGGCCTGTAATATGTGTAAGAATGAATACAAAAGAATGTCTGTTCGAAAACATGTGTCAAATGATTTTGAGCCTACAAAATCGATTCATGCGGATTCTGATACCCTAAAAAAGGTGCATGAGAGTGGATTTAGTGATTCATTCTACGAAGCACTTAATGCCATGGATGAAAAGCACAAAAGCGTTTTTGCTCTTAGGCATTTTGAGGGCTTATCTATGAAAGAGATTGCGGAGACACTCGAGATAAATGAGGGAACAGTGAAGTCAAGACTGTTTTATGCTACAAAAACACTTGCAAACGAATTAAAAGAATTTAATCCAATATACAACCAATAATTATGGAAGATAGATTTATAAACATTTTTAAGAAATCAAATTTTCATGATCTCAATCATGAGGAGAAAGCGTTTATTTCAGAATTATGCTCGAATGAGGAGGAATTCGAAAATATAAAGCATTTGTACGCGGGTATGGAGACACTTGTTGATGAGTCTTTTCGATTGAATTCTGACTCAGTAAAGACTCAGCTAGATCAAGAATTTAAAGAGGTTCATGGTACAGAAGGAGGTTTTAGAATATTAAAATTTTTATTTCCACCAATAACACCAATCTATGCAAAGCCAGGTGTTCAAATTGCATTTCTATTGGTCTTTGTTGGCACCATTTATTATTCTATTAATAGACTTTCAATCGATAAGGATCAAGCTGTGCTTTATTCTCAGAATACCGAAAATCAGGATCCGAAAGCAAATGAAGATAATGCAGAATTAAAGGAGCTTAACAATGACAATAATGGAGAGGATCCTACTGAGCTTGAAACCTTGATTACTGAAATTCCTGTATTGGAAGAAGCTTCAATGGCTACTGAGATAATATCAAATGAGTTGTTACTTGCGGAAATGGATGATAATATTGAAGAAGAGGCATTTATGGATGAGGCAGGTATGCCTGCACCAGCTCCAACCGCTATGGCTGTTTCTGGAATGGAAAGGCCAGATAACAATGAGAACTTGTTTATAATTGAGCCTATAGGAACCAACCTGGAACTGCTGGATGATTTGTTTGTTACCTTTTAAGTTTCAATATAAAATCTTCTTTTTCTTGTTGAGGACGTTTAATGAGAATGCCCATTCTGAAAAAGTCCATACTTATATGGTATTTTTTATTGCCTTTAAGAGCATTCCATGCACTAAGCATGGAATTACTCCACCTTATATCGTCTAAGACTAAAATGGTATCATTGTGAATATATTTATCCAATAGGTCTAAATAATATTTCAAAGCTTCACCATCGTGATGCCCGTCAATAAAAACCAGGTCAAAAGATTCTGTTTTCAGATCTTTAATGTAGTCATAAAATGTTCTGTTTATGAGTTCAATAGGTTTGTTGATTAAACTATTTTGTGCGAGTTTGAATGTTTCAGGACAACCTTCTATAGATGTAATTTGTGCAGAGGGGTGCCCAAGATGAAGATGAAGAGATCCAATTCCTAGGGATGTACCTAGCTCTAGAATTGATTTGGGTTTGAAATAATGACTAATTCGGTATAAGAGCACAGCATTTTTACCATAAGAAGAGCTGGTTTTAAATATTTGCTTTACAGATCTTTTTTTGTTTAATTTTTTCGATTTTGCTCCGTAATCTTGAACTTTAATTTCCACTGCATTCGAATTCGCCATGGAAACACATTGATCTATGTCTTTTTGATGTTTCGGGTCTATTCCCTGATTCATGCCTTCTTTCATGAAATTATAAACAAAAGGAGAATGAACACCATGTAAATACCTCGCGTTCAAGCGATATTTGATATATTCGAAGGCGATATTCATATTTTAAATGTTTTATGCAAGACACTGATCTTATCCAACATATTAATTCTCAGAAAAACAAGATTCAATCAGGAAGTCCAAAAATAGAAATAATTGCACCATGTGTATTGAATGACGGCATAATTGCGATTGGTGATATAGAGAAATCAGAATTAATAACAATTTTTGAGCAAGAAGAAAAAAAGCTTTTATTTTTCGTTCCTGCATCTGGTTCTGGTTCTCGAATGTTTGATTTTTTGCTTTCTACAGCTCCAGATGAGGTTTTTGAAAAAGATCAAAGCATACTTCAGTTTTTAAATAACCTAGAATGTTTTGCATTCTATGATGAAGAGCTAAGGTTAATGCATTCTAAATGGAAGGATGGGGAGATGAGCTCACGAAAATTAATTGAGCTTATTATAGGTGCATCTGGAAAAGATTTTTCAAGTTCCCCAAAGGGATTGATTCCATTTCATTTGACTGAAGAGGGCCCCCTAAACGCTTTTCAGGAGCACATACTTCAAGGATTGTTACTCGAAGCTCATAAAACACAATTTCATTTTACTATCCAGGAATCTTTTAAATCGAATTTTTTATCCTGTCTTGATGAACTTGGGAAAAAATTTGAAAACGATTACTATGTAGATTTCTCTATTCAGAATCCCAGCACGGATTCCTATGCATTTGATGAGTCTTTAAATACAATTGAATTGCAAAATGGTCACTTGCTTAGACGTCCTGCTGGTCATGGAGCGTTATTGGAGAATTTAATAGACCTAAATAATCAAATCGTATTGATTAAAAACATAGACAATGTTCAGCATTTGAATTCATCTGAAAAATCAATCGAGATCTGGAAAACACTATGTGGTTTACTTTTAAAGGTTAAAAATCAGTTACAACAGCTCTATGAAAATCCATCATTGGAAGGTTTATTGGAATTTAATCAGCGTTATCAGCTTTACACGTCTGAACAGCTAAATTTGGATGATGATACGGGTCAGATCAAAAAACTAATCAATCGCCCACTGAGAATAAGTGGAATGGTTCATAATGAAGGTAAAGCAGGTGGAGGACCATTTTTTGTTAAGACGCCAAACGGTGATGTGAGTAAGCAAATTATTGAAGCAGTTCAGGTTTCTAATGATGAGTCACAGCAAAAATTGTTGTCGCAGAGTACTCATTTCAATCCAGTAATGCTGGTGTTGGATCTTTTTGATTTTGAGGGAAATAAGCATGATCTTAAAAGCTTTAGAAATGACGATAATTATTTTGTCGTAAATAAGATGTACCAGGGAAAAAATATTTCGTTTATTGAACTTCCAGGTCTTTGGAATGGCGCTATGTATGATTGGAATACTCTTTTTGTTGAAATACCTATAGATACTTTTACACCAGTAAAAACAGTGCTGGATCTTTTAGATTCAAATCATCAGCCAAAAAAATAGAATTTTTAGCACAATTTTGGTCTAATCATTGTTTTACTCTTAATTTTGTAAAATGAAAATTCCTGTTACCGTATATTCGGAAATTACTCCAAATCCATCAACGATGAAGTTTGTGGCCAATAAATATATTTTACCATCGGGTGAATCTGCTAATTTTACCTCTAAAAAAGACACCTTTGGATACTCTCCGCTTGCAGAAGAGCTTTTCCAATTGCCTTTTGTAGATGGTGTTTTTATGGCATCTAATTTTGTTACAGTTACGAAGACGGATAATGTTTCCTGGGATTTTATTACTATGCAGCTTCGAGAGTTTATTCGTGACTGGATAGCTGAAGCAAAGGAGATTTTATTAAAGAGTCAAGAAGATGTGGAGCCTTCAATTGCTAATATTGATTTAGATAACCTAAATTTTGAATCAAGTGAATTTGATCAAAAAATTGCCTCACTTTTAGATGAATTTGTAAGGCCTGCTGTCGAAAATGATGGCGGAGCAATAGATTATGTGGGCTATAAAGAAGGTCAGGTTACTGTTTTAATGAAAGGCTCATGTGCGGGGTGTCCATCTTCAACAGCAACTTTAAAAGGAGGTATTGAAACATTACTCAAACAGCACATACCAGAAGTTAAAGAAGTAATAGCTCTTAATCCTCCAATGTAAAGAGATAATCATTTGACATTTTAATAATAATAATAATTCGTATATTTAATATATGACTTACTATTTCATAAATGGATAAGATCTTGAGTGACAAGTTAACTTTAGATTCAATTGATTTAAAGAGTTCGCTAAGGCAGTATTTTGGGTTTGATAAATTCAAAGGAAGCCAGGAAGAAATCATTAATAATTTATTAAAGGGTAATAATACTTTTGTGATTATGCCTACTGGTGGTGGTAAATCATTGTGTTACCAGCTTCCATCATTTCTTTTACAGGGTACCTCAATCATTGTATCCCCGTTAATTGCTCTTATGAAAAATCAGGTGGATGCGATTCGAAACCTGTCTAACAATGAGAGTGTGGCTCATTTTATGAATTCTTCTTTGAGTAAAACAGAAATTCAGAAAGTGAAATCAGATATCCGTGAAGGAAAAACCAAAATGCTCTATGTGGCTCCAGAGTCTTTAACTAAAAAAGAAAATATTGAATTTCTTACATCGGTAAACATCTCATTTTTTGCCATAGATGAGGCTCATTGTATTTCAGAGTGGGGTCATGATTTTAGGCCGGAATATCGTCGTCTAAGACAAATATTTGAGGAAATCTCGGAGGTGCCCATAATTGCGCTTACTGCTACCGCGACGCCAAAGGTGCAATATGATATTCAAAAGAATTTGAATATGCTTGATGCTGTGGTTTTCAAGTCTTCCTTTAATCGAGACAATTTGTTTTATGAAATTCGTCCAAAACGCGAGGTTGAGAAACAGATTATTAAATACATTAAGCTTCGCATGGGCGAAAGTGGAATTATTTATTGCTTGAGCCGTAAAAAAGTTGAAGAGGTGGCAAAGCTACTTCAAATCAATGGTATAAATGCTTTGCCATATCATGCGGGGTTAGAAACATCAGTAAGAGCAAGACATCAAGACATGTTTTTAATGGAAGAGGCAGATGTTATTGTAGCTACTATTGCATTTGGTATGGGTATTGACAAGCCAGACGTGCGATTTGTAATACATCACGATATTTCAAAGTCATTAGAGAGCTATTATCAGGAAACGGGTAGGGCAGGACGTGATGGAGGTATTGGAGAGTGTTTGGCATTTTATAGCTATAAGGATATAGAAAAACTTGAAAAGTTTTTACAAGGGAAACCCATTACTGAACAAGATATTGGAAGGCAGCTTCTCAATGAGATTGTTTCGTATTCAGAAACCTCCGTATGCAGAAGAAAATTCATTCTTCATTACTTTGGAGAGACATTCGATGAAAAGAAATGCAATGAGAAGTGTGACAATTGTAAGAATCCAAGAGAAAAAATTGAAGGTAAACAATATGTCCAGATGCTTTTGAAGTCGGTTTCAGCTTTAGATGAGACACAGAAAGCGAAGCACATATGTTCTTTTCTATCCGGTACAAATACGGCAGATATGAAGTCATACAAACATGATTTACTTCCTGAATTTGGCATTGGAAAGGAGAAAGATGAGCATTTTTGGAATGCGGTATTGAGACAGGCTACGGTTTTTGGATTACTGAGCAAGGATATAGAAACTTTTGGAGTTTTAAGCATTACTGACGAAGGAAGAGCTTTCATTGAGAAACCTCAGTCTTTTATTCTCTTAAAGGAGCATGATTTTTCCAATACGGATGACGAAGATTCAATTATTCAGTCGAATTCTAAGGAGGCTGCTTTTGATGAAGAGTTATATCAAATGTTACTTGATCTAAGAAAATCTTTATCAAAAGAAAGAAACATTCCTCCATTTGTGATTTTTCAAGAACCATCTCTTAAAGATATGTGCTTTCAGTATCCTATCTCAAATGAAGAGTTGACTAATATTCAAGGAGTGGGAAATGGAAAAGCAGAGCGTTACGGTGAACCCTTTATAGCTTTGATTACAGATTATGTAGAACGGAATGATATTGAACGCCCACAAGACATCATGGTCAAGACTTTGGTAAATAAATCTCAACTCAAAGTACAGCTTATTCAAAATATTGATCGCAAGTTGTCTTTAGAGGATATTGCCAAATCCCAAGGCAAGTCGTTTGAAGATTTATTGCTTGAAATTGAAACCGTAGTTTCTTCAGGTACTAGAGTGAACATCAACTATTATATAAATGATGTACTTGATCAGGAAAGCCAGGATGAGGTTTATGATTATTTCAATGAAGCGACAACAGATGATATCATTGAAGCATACAATGAATTTGATGGTTTGTATTCAGAAGAAGAGCTAAGACTCATGCGCATCCGCTATATGAGCGAGGTGGCTAATTAGATTTAAAGTTTTAATGCTTTTGCAATGGAATTGCTAGATACGGCATGATAGTTTTGTTTAAATTCTTTGAACCAATCAATTGCATTTTCTCTCGTGGACTCATTTTCGTATAGAGCAGTATATAATGGTAATATGAATTTTCTTCTCCCAATTTTTTCTAAAAATGACTTTAAATAGGGGTAAGCAGGAGTATAGTTTGATGAAATTGACTTCATAAACCATTCAAATTGAATTTCAGCATTTGTCCATTCAGAAAAAGCAAGACCCTCATCTAGTTTTTGCATTTTTTCTGAGGAGATGTCTGCAGAAAGGTGTCTAATGAACGTAAGCCATTCTTGAACCGAATAATTATCTCTTCTATTAAGTGGGACTTTCTTCAAATACTCATTCGTATTGTCCATTGAAAAATCTATGGCCATCGTTTTAACTCGATCAAAGCCTGAAGATTGAATAGCTATACAGCTTTCGGGAATCCCCGGTTCATAAATCCACTCTTTGTAATTGAAATCAATTTCGTATTTCTTCAATAACTCTCTCTCTAAATACGCTACAAATTTTTCGGTATTAACGGAGGTAAATTTGAAATGATTAAAATAGCTTTTTAAAAAGGCATCCATTTTTTCTCTGCCAACTCTATTTTCTAGGGTTTTTAAGAAAAAAGCACCTTTAACATATGCTACGTCAGTCATGCCATCGTCAGGATTTCTTCCATCAAGGTCTAGAAAAAGGTGAGCGTCTTCAGGATGAGGGCTTTTTTCAATTCTTTCGAGCTCTTCCTGAAGCTCGAAAAACTCGATAAGAGCAAGGTTGTCAGCACCGCTTTTACCGACAATTTCCTCCATAATTCTGTTTTCGAAATAAACCGTAAAGCCTTCATTGAGCCAGAAATCATTCCAAGTTTCGTTTGTGACTAGATTTCCTGACCACGAATGTGCAAGCTCGTGAGCAATTACGGATACCAGGCTTCGGTCTCCAGCAATAAGGGTTGGATTCGCAAAAGTCAATCTTGGGTTCTCCATGCCGCCAAACGGGAATGAATAGGGGAGAATAAGAAGGTCATATTGCTCCCAAGCATATTTTCCATAAAGTTTTTCAGCGGCTTCCATCATTTTAGGAAGGTCTTCAAATTCAAACATGCTGGCATCAAGAAGCTCGGGTTCGCAATATACACCAGTATGATTTCCTAAATCACCATACACCAAATCTCCAACAGCAAGAGCGATTAGGTAGCAGGGAATGGCTTGTTTCATATCGAAATGATATATGCCCGCGTCATTTTTTAATGTCGGATTTGAGGCACTCATAACGGCCATCAGATCAGATGGGACCTCAAGGTCTGCACTATAGGTGATTCTATTTGCAGGAACGTCCTGAACGGGAATCCATGTGCGTGTAAGAATAGCCTGCCCTTGCGTATATAAGAACGGCTTATTTTTAGAGCTGGTTAAAGCTGAATCTAACCAGTCAAGCGCTTCTGATTCTTTTGTGGTTTCATAATAAATATTTACGATAGAAGTGCCCCTATCAATATCCACAATTAATGGTTGGCCAAGAATTTGATTTTCTGCTTCTTTTCCAATTTGAAAATTTCGATTGATTTCATTGTTTGATTCGCCAGTAGTCACCTTTTTGATTTTAAGACCTTTGATGTCAAATATGGCCTTTTTTGTGCCCGAATTTAGCATCTTGTGTCTTGCAACACCGCTTAATTTTTTTGTGTTAAAGTCTACCTTTAGATCAAGATGTAGATGGGTTGTATGTATAGAATCTACATTTGAAAATGAATGATTTTTGATTGGAATTAATACGTTTGAGTTTTTTTCTACTTCATTTGAGGAGCAGGAGCTTACGAACAAATAGAGTAGGGCAATGGAAAAGAACAGCTTCATATTATTTTTGACTAAAATTCAATATTCCAAATTTTTCTTTACCGCTCATTAATGCGTAAAGAAGTAATTCTTTGTTTAGCAAGTCCAATTTGAACATTTTAGGAACAACAATAGATTTGAGCTCTTTTCGAGTGAATAGTGTTTTGCGTTCTACGGTCCCATTTTTCATGCTTACTGTGCAAATTGCTGCTGCATTTTTTCTTCTGGATAGATTAAATGAATAGCATGAATTATTTTCTCGTGAATATTTACCCTCTTCATTATAATTCTTTAGGTTGTCATTAAATATGAAATACATATTATCGCCGTCTGTAAAAGAGCTATATGATGAGAATGGGCCTCCATCATTTGTCGAAATTTGAGATTTTGGAATTCTCTGCTGCCAATCAAAGTTACCTTCCTTTCCAATTTTAAAAGCTATTATATCATCATAGTAATAGTAATAAATGGAAGTGGATAAACCAGTCCTGCTATCGTAGTTTGTTCTTTCATAAATATAATATTGTTCCAAGGATCCACAAATGGTGCCGTCATCTAAGCTGAAAATATCTCTTATTTTGTACCGGTAAATTTCCCTGTTTCGGTTTCTATTTCGATTATTAAACCTTGAATTTCTATTAATCCAATTCTCATCAATCATGTTTCGGTCAAAAGAAACAAAACCTTTAAACAATACGGAATCTTTATTTGTATCATACCTCAATATAAATACCCCTTCAACCTTACCATTGCGTCCGGTTCCATATATGCCCGATAAAGTGAATACATTGTTTTTAGAGGACATTTCCATGTCATCCACGCGCTTGAATTCTAGGTCCAATGAAAATTCATTAAGCTCATTGTTGCGAATTTTATATACATGTATGGCTTTGAAATTTTCAAAAGAACGCGAAAAAATACGGTCATTGGGTTTATTATGTTCGGTTACACTAATAAAATAATCACCATCATTTGAAATGTGATGCTGATTGATGGTGCTCATGTTTCCATCAAAAGGCACGTTGTATTCGCCGTTTTGTAAGATATTCATTTGGGCATCCATAATAACGTATCCATAATCATCCTGTCTTGCTTTACGGCCGGGAACTTCCCAAAAAACGGCAAAGTATTCTCTGTTTTCAGAGCTTTGAATACTGAAATTGGGTTTGGCTCCGATTCTTTCATTTTTGTATGAAGCAATCAATATTGACTCATCATAAATATTCAATTCTTCATCATAAGGCTGAGCGTAGAGGAGCATTTCACCATTGGCCTTATCAGAAAGAAAAACGTAGAGCTGATCGTTAAAGAGCTCTGCTGTTTCAAAATTGGCAATTCCAGTTTGGGCGACCTGTTTAATTCTAGATTGATTTCTGAGCTGAAGATTTTCGTGATTGACTACGCGATAAGTTCCCAGGGTTCTTCCTCCAGACCAGCGTAGAGAATAAAAATCAGCATTTTTCTTAGGTAAAATTTCCAATAATGATCCCGGAGATCTTTCCAACTCACCCCATGTTAAATTAAAATCCTGAGTATATCCAATAGTGGAGTACCCAAAAAATAACATAAATATCAGAAGAGGTCGAAGCATTTTTTTATGGATTAATCTACCATTTGTATGCCAAGATAGTTAGAAGGGTTGATGTTTTTCAATTCTTCTTTTAATTTTTGTGATATATCTAGGCCTTCAATAAATTCATGAACCGACTCCTGTGTTACCTTATCATGAGTCCTAGTAAGCCCTTTAAGCGCTTCATATGGTTTTTCGAATCCTTCTCTTCTCAGTACGGTTTGAATCGCTTCTGCGACAACAGCCCAGTTGTTTTCCAATTCCTTAGATATGGCTTTTTCATTTAAAACCAATTTATCTAACCCTTTCAAAGTAGACTGAAATGCAATTAAGGTATGGGCTAAGGGGACACCAATGGCTCTTAAAACAGTTGAATCCGTTAAGTCTCTTTGAAGTCTTGAGACTGGAAGTTTGCTGGAAAGGTGCTCAAATACAGCATTTGCTATCCCTAAATTTCCTTCAGAATTTTCAAAGTCAATTGGATTAACCTTGTGAGGCATAGCTGAAGAGCCAATTTCTCCTGCCTTTAGTTTCTGTTTAAAGTAATCCATGGAGACATAGGTCCATATATCTCTATCCATATCAATCAGAATGGTGTTAATGCGTTTTAATGCATCAAATAGTCCTGCGATATGGTCGTAATGTTCTATTTGTGTTGTAGTTTGACTTCTATGTACTCCAAGTGTTTCATTCACGAAATGATTTGAAAAATGTACCCAATCAACTTCAGGGTAGGCTACGAAATGCGCGTTAAAGTTCCCTGTTGCTCCTCCAAACTTTGCAGAGAAAGGCACCTGGTTTAAGGTTTCGTGTTGTATTTCAAGACGTTCTCGAAAAACCTTTAGTTCCTTTCCTAATCTGGTAGGAGAGGCGGCTTGTCCGTGAGTTCTTGCAAGCATCGGGATATCTTTCCACTTGACCTCAAGCTCTTTTATCTTTTCAATGAGCTCAGTAAGCATTGGAGTATAAACTTCGTTGATGCCATCTTTGAGTGATAATGGAATAGCCGTATTATTAATGTCTTGCGAGGTAAGTCCGAAATGAATGAATTCTAGCTGGCTTTCAAGTCCCAGGCTCTTCATTCTATCTTTTAAAAAGTATTCAACGGCTTTTACATCGTGATTTGTTGTCTTTTCGGTTTCTTTGATCCAACTCGCATCTTCTTCTGAGAAGTCAATGTATATTTTTCTTAAATCTTCTTTCTTTTCATCCGAAAGACGATCTAAAGATGGGAGTGGTATTTCGCTGAGAGCGATAAAGTATTCAACTTCTACAAGTACTCTGTATCTAATTAAACCGTATTCCGAAAAATAGGCTTGTAATGCTTTGGTTTTAGAGTGATATCTGCCATCTATAGGTGAGATGGCTGTTAATGGAGTGTAATTCATGATGCGTTACTAAAGCACAAAGATAATTCTATCTTTCGTAATTCAATCATCTTTACCTGCCGAACATAAACATTTAGCCTTTCGAGTGGTTAAAAATGATATGTTTCGGTAATTTTGCAATGATGAAATATTCGAGTCGGTTTCTTTATTTTAATTGGATCACCCTTATTCTGATTTACTTGGTTGTGATTGCTGGAAGCTTTGTTCGAATAACTGGAAGTGGAATGGGCTGTCCAGACTGGCCAAAATGCTTTGGAGAATGGGTGCCACCTACAGAGGCTAGTGATTTGCCGGAAGACTATCGAGATTCTTATTTGGAAAAACGCTCAAAGAAGGTTGAGAAATTTTCTGGCTTACTGGAATCAATAGGTTTAGAAAACTCTGCCAAAAAGCTTAAAAATGATCCTTCCGTCTATCAAGAAGAACCGTTCAATGCACAAAAAACGTGGATTGAATATATAAATCGCTTGTTTGGATTCTTGGCAGGTAATTTTATGCTTGCAGCCTTTTTTTGGTTGCTCTTTGCTTATCGTAAATCAAAGCTGATTTGGGTCTGCGGATTCAATTTGATTTTAATGGCCTTTCAGGCTTGGTTTGGTTCAATTGTAGTGGCTACAAACCTTGTTCCTTGGACCATTACAATTCACATGCTCTTAGCCTTAGTCATTATTGGGATTCAAATTTATGTGATTGTTGTACTCACCGATAAAATTGACTTGTTCAAGAAGTTTGAGCTTGCGCATTGGATGAAATGGATGATGTGGTTTATTTTCGCCATTACATTTTATCAAATGTTTTTGGGGACACAGGTGCGTGAGTCAATTGATCTTCTCATCAAGGCAGGAATATCTCAGGAGAGCTGGACTGATAAAGTTGGCTTCACTTTTTATATTCATAGGAGCTTTTCATGGCTGGTATTAATCTTATTGATTGTTATTTTTTGGTTAAACGAGAAAGGTAAACGCTATATGCCTATTCGTTATGCTTTCATCTTATTGGCTTTAGAATTGATCTCTGGAGTATTGCTTGCCCATGTTGACATGCCTGGTCTTGTTCGTACTGTGCATTTACTTCTCGCTTCAATGCTTTTTGGTGTGCTTTGGATGTTTCTTCTAAGAGTTAGGGGTGTCAATCGCTAATCTGTGCTGAAAAATGTAGGATCAATTCCCGATCTAATTATTTTTAAAAAACAATTCAAATCCCCGTCCAAATCTCCATCAAAAAAAGTACTACACCTGTATTGGTAACCAGCAAATAATTTTTCTTGATTATCATACAAATAAATACTATTCCCACTGCCTCCTGTACAACCTTCTGAATTTTTACGCTTTTCCACATTTCTTATATCGCAAGTCAAAAACGCAGACTGAATATTGTTCCATTTGTTTTTTTCAATACTTATGGAATCTTCCTTGATGATTTCTCCATAGGAGTCCACAACATAATATAACTTGTCTTCATGGATTTTAATCCTATAACTTCTATGGTCGTCTGGAGGCACTGATGCATCATGATATTCAAACACAATTTCATCGGCCGAAAAGGCGAGAGATTTTGGAGATTCAGTATGGCTATGAGGAGTTGTTCTACAAGAGAAAAGAAATCCAGACATCAAGAAAAGTATTACGCTTAAATTATTGTTTATCAAATACATAAGATTTTTTATCTAAAGTTAAAATATAATTACCTCGAGGAAGATTTCGAATTGGAATACTCGCCTTGTTATTTGTGACATTTCCGGCACTAAGTTCCTTGCCTTCATGAGAAATTATCTTGTAATGAACGGGCTCAGTTAGCCCATCAATATTGATCTTATTTAGGGCAGGGTTTGGGTAAATCAATAGCTCATTTGATGTATTCTCAGATAAGTTTGACATACTTATTCTACCTTTTCTGTATATAACATTTCCCGATACGCCATCCTGAAAAACGACATGCACATACCCATTTCTATAATACAAATCTGGGTTAGATTGGGTTCCGCTCGTTACAAGATTAACTTGACTTTTGGTTTCTTCAAAGCTAGAGAAGTCATCTCCACTTCCAAATGCACAATAGACCTCATAATTACTTGTTTCCGCTGCTTGCCAAACTATAAACAAGGAGTCGTGATTCCCATGTATTCTTGGGTAGTTGGCATTACCCACAGAGCTTTGAGGAGCGGGAAGCATAAAACCACCTTGAGGAGTCTGTGTGGTTACCATATCCGTTTTTGATAAATAGCAACGATATCGTCCAGATGCTTGACTCGCAGAAACAGCGAATAGATTATTTTCATCAATAAAAGCATCAGGACCCGTAGATGGACATTGATTGATCATCCAATTGAGGTAATCAATATTTTCATAATCAGGGAAACTTTGACCTCCATCCTGTGATTTAACCGCAAACATATCACGTATGCC
>Ga0315315_10001653_pt1 | contig 20512 bp, 11 predicted proteins | sample M140m3416metaG_FD_203699 | JGI IMG/M metagenome (GOLD analysis project Ga0315315, IMG submission 203699) | Ammonia-oxidizing marine archaeal communities from Monterey Bay, California, United States - M1 40m 3416 | ecosystem: Environmental > Aquatic > Marine > Intertidal zone | place: USA...
TATAGAAGATAGTAATATTAATATTAATACAAAACTTAATAATACTTCTAACTTTTTATTAAAAGTTATAGAAGATAGTAATATTAATATTAATACAAAACTTAATAATACTTCTAACTTTTTATTAAAAGTTATAGAAGATAGTAATATTAATATTAATACAAAACTTAATAATACTTCTAACTTTTTATTAAAAGTTATAGAAGATAGTAATATTAATATTAATACAAAACTTAATAATACTTCTAACTTTTTATTACGAGTTATAGAAGATAGTAATATTAATATTAATACAAAACTTAATAATACTTCTAACTTTTTATTAAAAGTTATAGAAGATAGTAATGTTAATATTAATACAAAGCTTAATAATACTTCTAACTTTTTATTGAAAGTTATAGAAGGTAGTAATATCTTATTAAATAATAATTTAAATTACACTTCTAACTTTTTATTACGAGTTATAGGTGAAAGTAATCATTTTTTAACAAGCTTAATATATACTTGTAACGAATCGGTTAGCAACTATATCAATAAAATAGATATTTTAACAAGTAATATTAAAAGAGAAAATGATAACAGTTATAAGATTGATACAGACTTATTTATAGAAGGAACTTTAAAAGCAAATAATTTAGAAATTATAGGTCAAACTACTATAATAGAAACTGATACATATAGAACCGAGAACTTACTTATTGATAATACTGACGCCGATGGTCCATCGTTAAAAATAAAACATCATGGAAATAGTAATATATTAGAGTTTGGATCAATAAGAGACGAAGTATATGAAGAAAAATTAACATTAGACACAAATGGTATATTAACACTAAAAGGTAGTTTTAATTTTGATGGAAAAATAAATAATGTTACATCAAATACATTTAATTATATTAATAATTTAACAAAAGATGCTCAACAACAAATAGATGATTTAGAAGAAAATATAAATACAGTTAGAAGTAATTTATACATAGCATTAGATGGTTCTAACGCAAATATTTTAGAAGAAATTACAAATATATCAAATAATTTAATAGAATATATCGTAACATCTAATGAAATATTAACAAATATATTTGATTCTAACATATATAGTTTATCAAATAATGTTTTTAGTTTAATAAATCAATATAATTTAGATTTAAGAATTGAAGAAGTTATAAATTATATTAATAATTATGATATTGTAGGTAATATTGAAAACTTAGTAATAACACAATTAAATAGTAATATTTCAAAAACATCAAATAATTTAATAAAATATATAAATGACATTGGAATACTTGTTAATATAGATGATGACAGTAATATATTAAACCTATATGAAGCATCTAATATATTAAACGATAAAATAAATAAAACTTCAAATGAATTAGTTAATTATATTAAAGAAGATAAAGTATTTTCTAATTTTGTAATTGATAATATTTCAAATATATATACAATTACTGATTCGTCCAAAAATAACATAATAATAACGTCAAATCAGTTAATAAATTATATAAATAATTATGAATTTATGAACAATGTTAATGATATTGTATCAAATCAATTAGTAAATAGTATAATATCATCATCAAATAACTTAATAAATTATATCAACAATTATGATATTATAACAAATATAAGTAATGAAAGTATAATAATACTTAATGACAGAATTGAAAATACTTGTAATTATCTAATTAGTTATATAAATAATTATGATTTGGTTGGAAATATTGATAGTTTGGTCGTAAGACAATTATCAAATAATATTATTTCAACAAGTAATAATATTATAGATTATGTTAATAATTTAGATTATTTAAAAGATATAGCAGACGATGAAAATATAATTAGATTAACAAATGGTTCAAATTATTTAAATGAACTAATAATACAAACATCAAATGATTTAATATCAAATATAAATTTACAAACATATTTATTTAAACATGATTCAAATATCTTGAACGAAAGAATCTATAATATATCAAATAATTTATTATCAAATATTTTAGTAACATCAAATAATTTAATTGAAGTTATTAAAATAAGAGAAGATGAAATATTATTAGAAGCAGAGAAATATATTGATGAAGAATTAGATAAAAAAATAATAATAACATCAAATGAATTAATAGATTATGTAAATAATTTAGATTTAATTATTAATATAGATGATAGTGTTGTTAATCAATTAAATAGTAAAATAGTAACAAGTTCCAATAATTTGATAGATTATATAGACAATACTGAAATAAGATTACAAAATTATACTAATACAGCGTCAAATAGCGTAATAAATTATATAAATAGTTATGATTTAATAGGTAATCTAAATAGTCTGTTGATAAATGAATTATTAGATGATATTGAAGAAAGCTCAAATAATGTAATAGAATATATAAATAATTATGGTATCATAACAGATATATCAAATGATGAAAATATTTTAAGATTAAATAATGCTTCAAATTTATTAAATGAGAAAATAATTATAACATCAAATAATTTAGCAGAAAATATTAGTAATTTAAATATTATTAGAGAGAATAATTATACATTTTTAAATAATAAAATAAATACTAATTCAAATTTATTAAATGAGAGAATTATAGCATCCTCTAATAATCTTATTGATTACATATCATCAAGTTGTAATAATATAATATCACATTCCGAAAATTATATTGACGAACAATTATTAATAAAAATAGAAAATACTTCAAATGAACTTATTGATTATGTTAATAATTTAGATTTAATTGTTGAATTAGATGATAGTGTAGTAAACACATTAAATAGTAATATTATAAAATCTTCAAATAATTTAGTTAAATCTATAGAAAAAAATTATGAAGAACTAATAACATATGTAAATAATCACGAATATAATACAAATAATGATAGTAATATTGTTAAATTATATGAAGCAGATCAGCAGTTAACTGATAAAATAACATTAACTTCAAATAATTTAATAGGTATAATTAATGATAAAAGTTTCTTAGAAAATATTAATAGCGAAATAGTTACAAATATTTATAGTAATATTAATATAACTTCAAATAATTTAGTAGAATATGTAAATAATATAGATGTAATAACAAATATAGATAATGATAGTAATATATTAAAATTGTATAGTGCGTCTAATGTTTTTGATATAAAAATAATAAATATTTCTAATGAATTGTATAATATAAATAGTAATATATTAATAGATATCAATGATAATAGCAATTTAATAATATCAAATAAAAATTATATTAAAGAAGTAAATTCAAATATATTATCAACATCAAATATTTTAAATCAAAAAATAGATAATACATCAAATAATTTAATTGATTATATCAATAATTATAATTTGATAGTAAATATTGAAGGACATTTATATGATACATTAAATAGTCAAATAATTGAAACATCAAATAATATATTATTTTATATAAACAACTTTGATTTAGTAGGAAATGTAGATAGTCTTGTTGTAAAACAATTAAATAGTAATATTATAAAAACATCAAATAATTTAATAAATCATTTAGAAAATTTAAATATAATAACAGATATAACAAATGATGAAAATATTTTACGACTAAATGAAGGTTCAAATTTTTTGTTAAACGAAATAATAAGAACTTCTAATGTATATGATGAAATTATTAAAAATATTAGTAATATCAGAATTAGCGATATCAATAGTAATAATAGTAAAATAGTAATAACTTCAAATAGTCTTATTGATTATATAAATAGTACATCTAATTTACTTATAGATGATATCATAAATTATTCAAATAATTTAGTGAGTGATATTTATGGACTATCAAATATTGTATTTAGTAATATATTATTGACTTCTAACGATTTAATAAATTATGTTAATAATTTAGATTTAATAGTTCATTTAGAAGATAGTGTAATAAATCAATTATCAAATAATTTAATTAGATATGTAAATAATCATGAATATAATACTGATAATGACAGTAACATAGTTAGACTATATGATACTGATCAACAATTAACAGATAGAATAACAAATACATCAAATTCTTTATTAGAATATATAAATAATTTTGAAATTAGCGGCAATGTTTCAAATAGTTTAATAGAAAATATTAATAATGCATCAAATGAAATTATAGGTATAATATATGATATTGAGAGCAAATTGATAAGTTCTAATAATAACTTAGAATCAAATATTATAATTATAGAAGATGATATATTAATATTAAATAATGAAATAAAAATAACATCAAATAATATTATATCAAATATTTTTGATTTGAATAATTATATTAGAGAAACAAGTAACAAAAATATTAATGAAATCAAAACAATTAATACCGATTTAATAGAAGATATTACAAATACATCAAATGAATTAATTAATTATATTAATAATTATAATTTAATTTTGAATATTGATGATCATGTATATAGTAATTTAGTTGAACAAATTGATGAATCTTCACAAAAAATAATGAATTATATAAATTATTCTAATTTAGAAATTAATATAGAAAATGATAGTAATATTGTAAGATTATATGATGCCGATCAACAATTAACAGATAGAATAATATATACTTGTAATTATTTATTAAATTATATCAATACTTACGATTTAATTGCTCATATTGATAATCATGTATCAAATATATTAAATGAAAAAATAGATATAACTTCAAATAATCTTGCTTTTAATATTAATACTATCTATAGTAATATTAATTTAGATATAGATGATATATATAACTGTTCTAATTTACTTCAAAGTAATATAGAAACAACTTCGAATAATTTAATTGATTATGTTAATAGTTTAGAAGATAAATTAAATTTAGATATAGAAGATATTTATAGTCGTTCTAATTTAATAGAAATAAATATTCAAACAGCATCAAATAATTTAATTAATTATATTGATAATCATAATATAATAATTGAAAATTCAAATAATATTATTGATTTATATAATAGATCTAATTTGTTAAATGATTTAATAATAAATCATTCAAATAATTTAATTAGTTATGTAAATAATTATGATTTTGTTGTAAATATAGATGATGAAGTATATGATGATTTACATCAAAAAATCTTATCTACATCTAATGATTTATTAATGTATGTTAATAATATCGATATTGTTGGAAATATTGATATAACTATATTAAATGATATGGATTCACGAATACAAAAATCAGCAGATGAAGTAAAAGAATATATTGAAGATTTCCATAAAATAGTATATTCAAGTAATGGTGTTGTAAATTTAAATAATGAAACAAGTAGATTAAATACTTTAATAAGAACAAATTCAAATAATCTCATAGATTATGTTAATAATTATGATAAAATAAATGTTACAAGTAATTTAGTAGATTATTTATTAATTTCTTCTAATAAATTTGAAGAACAATTTGTTATAACAAGTAATAATTTAATAAGTTATATAAATGATTTTGATAAAATAATTAATAATTCGAATGATGTTGTTAAATTATATAGTAAAACTAATTTATTAAGTAATTTGTTAATTACTTCAAGTAATAATTTAATTTATTATATAGATAATTTAGATAGTATTAATACTAATAGAAATAATATAAGTAATTTATATGAAATATCATCAAATTTAAATGATAATATAAGTAATACATCAAATGATTTAATTTATTATATAAATAATCATAATTTTGTTGTAAATATTAATGATAATGTATCTAATATATTAAATAGTAATATAATAAATACTTCAAATAATTTAATAAATTATGTAAATAATTTTGATTTATTCAAAAATGTTGATAACACAATGTCTAATTTATTAACAAATAAAATTAATGAAACATCAAATTCTTTAATATATTATATTAATAATTTTGATTTAGTTGGCAATGTTGATGATTTATTAGCACAACAATTAAATACCAAGATAATAACAACATCAAATTATCTAATAAATACGATAAATAATTTAGATTTTGTAAAAGATGTATCATCAAATGAAGATGTAATAAAATTAATAGAAAATACAAATAGATTAGATATATCAGTTACCAGTAATAATAATAAAATAGGAATATTAGAAACGAATATAAATGATATTTTAAACAGTAATTTGAATTTATCTAATTTAGTAAAATTATCTATAGATACAATTGATTTAGATTTTGTTAAAAATGGAGAAAATAATAAATATATCATAAATAATACATATGATAATGATTTGAATATAACAGGAACGTTAAATAGCAAAAATACAATATTAAATAATAATGCAACAATTATAAATTCATCAATATATAACTCAGATTGTATCAATATAATTAATTATGGTATAAATGATTCTATAAATATACAGCAAATAGGAGAAGGGAATATATTAAAAATACAAAATAATTATAGTGATATATTAAAAATTACCAGTGATGGTTTTATAGGTAATAAGGATAATATAGAATATAATATTGATATAACTGGTACAATTAAGGCAGATAATATAATAGGTGACGGAAGTGATATATATAATATTAATTTAACAGATAAAACAACAAGTGATTTGAAGGAAGGTTCTAATTTATATTATACAGAAGAAAGAATGTATAACTTTTATGCTTATTCTAATTTACTATTATCTAATGTACAACTAACAGAAATATTAGAAAATGTACAGGAAATAAAACATGTAATGGGAATACATAATATGGATTCAATTGGTCAAGGTACAAGTAATAAATATATTGTAAATAATATATATAATGACGATTTAGTAGTTTTAGGTAATATAAGTGCTAAAAGTATAAATATATTAGAATTAGATACTGATTACTATACGGATTTATATTATAGTAATTTATTTATAAATCCATTCAGTGACCATCAAGATACGTATGCTAATATTTCAAATATATTAAGAAATATAATAATACAGGAACCAACAATAGGCAATAATAATAATTTAGTAAATAGAATTAATGATATTATAGATGATGGCATGAATGATTATATGAATAAAATAAATAAATTATTTAATGATAAAATTAATGAATTAAGTTTAGATGATATACAACAAGGATCAATAAACAAATATATAATAAGTAATATATTTAATGAAAATTTAGTTATTAATGGCAATGTAACAACAAAAAATATAGACATAAATATTGAAGAAGATTTACAAAAACATTATGAATATATATATAATAATGGTTTATCAAATGCTATTTCGGGAAATGATACTTATTTAGAAGAAAGAATAAATAGTATTGTTAATAATAATATGTCTAATTGGTTTGATTTAATAACTGTTCATATAGATAACAAGATGAAAACTATATCGCTTGATAATATAATACAAGGTGAGAAAAATAAATTTATAATTAAAGATGTATATAATAGTGATTTGGTAGTTAATGGCAACTTAATAACAAAAGATATTAATATAAATATTGATCATAATATGGAAACATTATATAGTAATTTATATATGGATGAGTTGACAAATCATAATATTGCCGATAGTGATTATTTAAGAAATAGAATTTCTGACGGCGTAGATGAAAATATGTTAAATTATAAAATAGATTTTGATAATACAATATCAGTTGTCAATGAAAATATATCAAATTATATAATTAATATGAATAATAATATTTTAGATAAAATTAATAATCTATCTTTAGATAATATATATCAAGGTACTAAAAATAAATATATTATCGATGATATATATAATAATGATTTGGTAGTAAATGGTAATATCGTAACTAAAAACTTAGACATTAATATAGAAAAAGAGTTATCCGATAAATATAATAATGATTATAATTCTATTTTAATGTTTTCTAATATAGATTATGATAAAACATCAATGACGTTAGAAGATAACTATGTAAAATTATCGAAATATGTTACGAATGAAACAACAACTATAAATAATAATATAGATAATATTTATGATATCATTACACAATATCATACAGATATAGTTACATCAAACGCACATATAAGAGAGATAAATTTATTAAATGAAAAAATAGACAGATTAGTTGAAAAATATTCATCAGTTGAAAGAATATTAACTAATTTAGGGTTCAATATTAGTTTTTAAATTAATATTTTGACGAATTAATTCGGATTTAATTTTCTGCATATATATAATATCATCCATTTTTTCTTCAATTGAGTGATCTAACCATTCGATAAGTGTTAAATCTCTTCTATCCATATTTTTGTTATATTTTTTGAAACCTAATTCTGCTCTTTCTGTAAAATTTAAAATAACAGAATGTACAATAGAATCCAAATTATTAATTCTGTTAGCTAATTCTTTATTATCAGTCATTTTATTGATATTATAAAAATAATATTGTTTAAATTTTAAATCATTTTTTTGATTCTCTCCATTTTTTAGCAACTAAAGATATTATTTCAGTTGCTTTTAATTTTGGATTTTCTTTTTCAACTACTTTATAATGTTTTTTTACAAACTTGGTATATTCGCTTAATTTACGTTTACCTTTTTTTGCTTTTTTAGGTTTTTTTTTACCTCCGCTCATAAGTTGAGAAGAGCAACTATTGCCTCCTTTTTTACCACCGTATAATGGTGCTCCATCTACATGAACACTTCCAGAACAACCAGCACCTCCCTTTTTCTTTTTACCTCCAGTTAAAGCCATTTCTATATTTATAGGATATAAAAATTTTTATTATATTGTTATATTTATATAGAGCTTATAAATAGTTATGGAATTTGAACTTTTATTAATTATTATTCTATTTGTATTTATTTTCTTGTCATTAGTAATATATAAATATGTTGAAAATGAAAAAATAAATAAATTAAAAAATAAAGAAAACAATAATTATATTGTTGAAAAAATATTTATAGAAGATATCCCAGATAAAGATGATGATAGTTTAGAAACATGTACGAAAAGTAAATGCGATTCAATTGATCCAGTAAGTGATCCTAAATATAATATGCATCAAATTATAAAACAATCTATATTACTTGAAGAACATTTAGCAAATAAAAATAAAAGATGTAGAGATTGTATTACAAAACATTTCTCGCATATAATTGGCCTTGCCGAAGAAGCTGTTATGTTGGCATGTTCTGATGTAAATATATATCCACATATGAAAGAATGTCCGGATTTTTATAATAATCTTTTTAAAAGATGGTTAAATGATAATACTATAAGTTTAGAAGTTTGTAAAGAATTAAGAATAATGCGTAAAAAATTAATAGCGGTATATTTTTTTGATGAAACTTATAAATTAGATAAAACAGATGATAAAGGAGTTTAAATTATTTTTATATATCAATAGATAATCTTTTTATTACAAATGGATATTCCTTGACTTCTTCAATTGTTTTTTTGATTGATTTTACAGATTTTTCATGTGCTGTTAAATGATCCATGTGTATTTCGCTTCCCATTTTAGTATTAGGATAACAATATGGCAATGTTGTTGAATAACTGTTTACAGAATCATATAATATTACATCAGCAACAATTTGCCCTTTATAATTACTAAAATCAAATTTTCCATCTTTATTTAAATACATATCTAACATTTTCTTAATACCTTTTTTTGTAATTATATACATGCCTGCTGATGGTAGTAAATATCTCCATTTAATAAACATTGTTTTTTGTGTTAAATAAATATCTTTTAATTTATCAACAGTATCATGATATAAAATAATTAATTGTATAATATCAAAATCGACATTTAAACTGTTGATTATACCTTTATAATCAATTTCAAAAGGCATTAAAATATCATCTTCCATAATTACAAAATATTCATCATCATATTTTAAACATTCTTGTAGTGCTAATAAATGACTTACTAAACAAGCAAATTCTAAATCACATGTATTACATCCTGGATATTTACACGTAAGCGGTTTTTTATGAACAATATAATCTTCTACATTATCAGGTGTAACTGCTGAAATTCTGATATTATCAATATTATTTAAAGTAAATTGATTTTTCATAAAATCATATCTATGGGTTGATTTATCTATATTTATCCATATATGTTTCATTTAATATATAAGACTATTACTATAAATTATATTAAATGTTTTATATAATTTTACATTCTCAGTTAGGTAATCAGTTATTTCAAATATTCAATGGTATATCTCTTTCTTTAAAATATAAGAGGGATTATAAACTGTGTGTAGCAGATGATAAATCAACTATAAATGGGGAGAAAACATTTTTTCATAGTTTTTTAAAAGAATTAAAAGATAAAACACATATAATTGATAAGGATATAAAATATAATATTACACATAAAGAAAATGATAACTTTCTTTATAATGAAGTTGTTATTGATGATATTGATAGTGATAATTATATAAAGGGATTTTATCAAAGTTATAAATATTTTGAGAATTATTATGAAGATATTAATAAATTATTAAATTTAGATAAAAAACGATCGGATGTAAAAGAAAAATATAATAATTATTTTAAAAAAAAAACTATAGCAATACATTTTAGATTTGCTGATTATATTGGATTACAATATTATCATAATCTTTTACAATTAGATTATTATATTAAAGCATTAAATAGTATTAATATTAGTCACGATTTTGATATATTATATTTTTGCCATAAATGTGATAATAAAATAGTTGATATATATATAGATAAATTAAAAGGATTAAATATTAATTTTATAAAGGTAAGTGATGATATCCCTGAATATGAACAGATGTTATTAATGTCAAATTGTGATGTTATTATTATGGCAAATAGTACTTTTTCATGGTTTTCAGCATATATGTCAAAACATAATAATATAATTTATCCTAATAAATGGTTTGGAGAAGGAAATAAACATAAAATAATGACAGATTTATTTAAAAAAGAGTGGCATAAAATAGATAATATATAAAAAAATAAAATATAATTAGTATTATGAAAACTAAAAGAGATAAAGATAACGTAGATTTTATTAAAGATGGATATACAAATGATGAATTGATGGAAAAAATCACAGAGATACGTGAGAAATATGTTTTAAATGAAAATAAATTAACAAATGATATAATAGAAAGGGAAATAAAAGTAAAATATTCTTTTTTTAATGAAAGATATCCGTTTTTATTTGATATGATATTGAAAAAAGATTTAGACGCGAATACTTTAAATTATATGTTAAAAATGAGAAATGATATTGTAAATAATAATGTTAGTTTTGAGAAGGCATCGGAAAAAATAGGTTTTGATATGTATGATAAATATCAAAATAATAATATCAAATAAAAATAGATATTGTATAAAAATATAATATTATGGACTATAGTTTTATTGACAATGAATATAATGAAAACAAATTAAATTTCGAAAAATATGATAGTAAAATTGATTATTATTCTAAACAATTTTATGCTAAAAATCATATCCCTGCTGAAATAAGACCTGGAAATAATAGTCCAGTAAAAAAATATAAATTTGTTGATAGCGAGCGTTCAAATATAGTATGTCTTGTTAAATAATTAATTCTATTTTTTTTTTATAAATTGTATTACAATTATCTTTAATTATTTTTGTAATATAATTATATGCTTTTTCTACTTGTTCAAAATTAATACCACCAGTAATTAAAATACTTCCACTTTCAAATATAGCAATAGTTACTTTTTTACAATCAGTATTAATATTTTTTTTATTATATAAATGATTTTCACAAATACATTTGCCATTATTATTTTTATTATAATAATATTCAAGTTTTACTCCTTGATAAATACCGGGCTGAAAACTACTTTTATTTTCATATTTATCGCTTATAAGTATATTATGAAGTTCCCTGCGTTTAATATAAAATTTTTCTGTATGATTTTCATCTAAATATGATTTAAAATCTGTATTTATCATTCTAATTTTAAAATCTTTGTAATATAAAGAATTTATAAAATCTTTATTATCATTATTTGAAATATTTTTATCAATATTATTATATATATGTTTAATATAATTAATAATATGATTAGATATTTTTTCTGTGTCTTCTATATTTTTTATACCAGTTAGTTGTATATTTCCATTTTTAAAGATTTTAATATTGGGCATATATGTATTTGTTATTTTGTAAATAATTGTAATTTGATTATCAAAGCGATTTTTCTTTTTTTTATTTTTTTTTGATTTTCTAATTTTTTTAGGATAAAATCCTTTACTAAATTCGTTGTTATTTTTCAAATTTTGTATCCATATTATATTATTAATATCATCAATTGGTGTAATATTATCAAACAATATAGATAAATTGATATCAATATTTATGCCGATATTTGAATTACATGTAATAGTAGAAACTTTATAAGGAGTAAAGAAAACGTTATTAGTCATAAAAAAAATATATATAAAAATAATCAATTTTTATTTAATTGATTATTTATTTTTGATTCATTATTTTTAATATTATTTTTAATAGATTTTATATATGACGTATTTATAACTTCATATACAGATGATATATTTATCATAGGTGGTAAATTTAATATATGAGAAGTTTCAGGTGTTTTATGTAATTCTCTATATTCATTAATATTCAAACTACCACCATTAAATATATTTAATAAATATCTTGATGGAGCAGGACGTATTGGTAAATCTTGATTATATAATTTACCCATCATTTGTATTAAACTATTTACTTCCCATACTTTATCGCTTCCTGAATTAATAGAAAAATTATAAGCATTCGCACATTGTAAAGAACAAAATGAACCATAACATATATAAGTATTTGTAAAATTATCATAATTCATAGGCATACTATATATTTTATAGTCAATTTGATGAACACACCAAAAACAACAACTTTTATTATTTGTTTCATTATTATTTTCTTTAATATAATTAGAATTTTGTATATTATTTATTATATTATTATTTTCATTTATATTTGAATATAGATATTGGTTATTATTATCTAAAATTTCATTATTTTCTGTATATAAATATCCTTCTTTTTCATATGGAATGGGCTCATAATTATCATTATCACAAGTTATAGTATTTATATTTGTTTGTGATATAGGTAGTTGTAAGATTATATGCTCATTTTCTTTATTTTCCATGTTCATTGTTTCAATTATATTTTTATTTTTTTTCTTATCATTTATTACTATAGAGGCTGATAAATCTGTTTTTTTTTTTCGTGGCATTTTAATTTAATTTTTATTATTAATAATATACTTAAATACTTAAATAACTTAACTAATAATAAAAGTATATAAAGATTATACAATATTATATATTGTGAATAATCACCGGCTCTCATAGCTTAATCGGTTAAAGCGTTGGTCTTATGAGCCAAAGATTGGGAGTTCGAGTCTCCCTGAGAGCATTTTCTTTTTTTAAAAGACTTTATATGTCTTTATAGATATAGACACCGTTAATTGTATAATTAACAACCAGCAATTTTCAAAAAGATTATTAAAACCTGTTAATTGTATAATTAACAACCAGCAATTTTCAAAAAGATTATTAAAACCTGTTAATTGTATAATTAACAACCAGCAATTTTCAAAAAGATTATTAAAACCTGTTAATTGTATAATTAACAACCAGCAATTTTCAAAAAGATTATTAAATAAAATAAATTTTATTTATAGTGAAATATATAATTTACTTTTGATGGAAATTATTTTATTTGGAAAAATATTTAGGTTGTAGTTTTATGTTAATATAAAAATATATAAAAAAAATTTAATATATAAATCAAATAATATTATAAAATATTCTTTTTGTAAGAATATAAAATAATATTATTAATCACTAATTATTATTTTTCAGCCCCTTTAGCTCAATTGGATAGAGCGTTGGCCTTCTAAGCCAAAGGTTGAGAGTTCAAGCCTCTCAAGGGGTGATTTATTTTTTCACAATTTATTACGAATTTTTAAATAAACATCTAAAGCTTTTTTAGGAGAATATCTTTTTTCTGAATTAATATTTAATAAATTTTTAATAAGTTTTTCGACATCTGTTCTTTGTTCTTTATTTAAATTTAATTTTTTATTACTATGATAATATAAATAATTTTGTAATAATATTATTCCTAACATATAAATGTCTAATTTATTTGTATAAATTTTATATTTTTTTTTTGATAATTCATAAATATTTTTGTATGTTTCTTCCCTCAATTTATTATAAAATTTTAAATCATTACAACTATCAGAATATTTACATAATACTGAACTATACATTTCATGATAATTATTAAAATTTATTTCTGGAGCATAATGATAAGATGTATAAAATATATAATTATTATCGTGTGAAAAAAAATCATCTTTTTTAATTAAAAATCCATAATCTATCAATATCATATGTTTTTTTTTCGTATTATATAGAATATTTGGATTTCTAATATCTTGGTGTATATAATTATTTTTATCTAGTAAGTATATTGTCTCAAAAATACTAATAAATGCCTTAAAAATTTCTTTAAATAATATTTTACTATTTTTTTTAATAATATCTAAATCTAATCCTCCATATTCGTATGATATTTGATATAAATTTGTATTACCATTTATTAATGAATTAATATTTGTACAATTTAAATAAACATCATCATTATAGTTTTTTAATTTTTTGACGCAACTATCATATTTCTTAATAAAATGTTCTTTTTTTAATATTTTATTTATTATTTCATAATTTTTTAGCTCATATTTCCATTCATCCTTTTCTATGAAAATTTTTGTTATTATATTTTTTTTTATTTTTTTATAGCATTTTTCGCCTGGTTTAACAACACAACCATAACTTCCCTCTCCTATAAATTCCATAAAAAAAATTTATTCTATTATATATAAATATATTTAATACCACATTTGATTAAAATCCTTCCAATCTTTATTTTGTTTTCTCATATTCTTATGACTATGAATACTATCTTTTTTTCTTAGAAATAATTTTTTATCACTGATATTATTAATATTTCTCTTAGAATTATTTGGAATTTTTACACAATCTTCGACATCAGTAAATTTATTGAAGAACTTGCTATCAGTATTATAAGAATTGCGTTGTACCATTATCTATGATAATTATCATTTTAAAATAATAAATCATTTTTTTTTCGTAAATAGTATAAATAAATTTTGTATATATATATTAGATATATATGAGAAGTTCAAATTATATTCAAGATTACGTATACGGACTTTCAGGAGTAAGTCAAAAAAGAAATTTTGATGAAAATGGAAATAGTGTAGATCCTGATTTTACGTATGGAGATATTAAAACATCATTAACTCAAAGAAATATTAATAAAGATTTAAATATTCACAAAGACCGCGTTAAGAAAATTCACAGAGAAGCCATGAACATTAGAGACACAAGCATTATCAAGGGTCAAATATGGACTAGAATGGACCAAGACGACCCAAGAATGGGAAGATATAATTTCCCTAATAAACCGGATTATCCTGTAGGCGATAAAACTAACAATCTTCAATATGGAAGAGATATAACAGATGTTATTAATAGTAATGTTGCAAATAATGACATAAAAGCTTTAAGAGAATTTTTAACAAAAAATACAATTGCCCCGAAATATGATAAATGGATTAAATATGGTACAGAAGAAACTCCTTATGGTTTTAAATTAAGTATACCAGAAATATCTAATAAAATAAATAGTATTGTTCCTGATCATGATACGCAAAATAATGTATTAGATCTTGCTAGTGTCACCGATAATGAATACGATTATGAACGTACTGTAACTATAGATGGTAGCAATAGTAATTTTATTTTAAAAAAAGGTTTGGAAGCAGATAAATTAAATATATATTCATATGTTACAGTTGAAAGTAATAAAAATCCTACAAATGTAAGTAAAAAATATTATTATATTCCTGCTGACCCTTTCAATTTTACTGATATTGTTGAAGAAACAGGCAATGAAGGACAATATTATAGAAGATATTATGAAAGATATCACATAGTTAATAGTAAGGTTAATAGTTTAAGAGATGATAATTCTTTAAGATATAGTTATGATGGAAGTAATTTTGATTTAGCAAATTTAGGCGATGAATTTATATTTAATATTAAAACTACTGATAGTTCTACTTCCGCCCCTACTGATTTAAATACTATACTTACTTTAAATAGTAGTAATATAGAACATGGTGATTATTTTAGAGAATATTCTAAGAAAAAGTGGAAAGTTTATGGAGCAGCAGCACCAACTAATGGTAGAAGATTAGATATATCATCAGGTACTGTAACATCAACAGAAGTTACATCAACAACAGATGGTTTCATTTTTGAAAAAGATTTATCTGGTGATTCAGCTTTAAATAATATATATTTAACAAAAGATGATTATTTTGTATATACTGATGGTGGTATAGATTACTATATTGTTTCAGCCGAACCTGGAAGAACTGTATGGATGATTACTAAAAGTGCTACTAAAGAAAATGAGGATAAGGCAACATTACAAACTGAAGTAAGAGATGTTAGAAATGAAGCAATGAACGTTCGTGATTCATTAGGTACTCAACCAAGTCAATTATGGCTCAAAATGAATAGAAATGATCCTCGTAATAATCAATATTTATATCCTGAATTATCCCCCGTACATTGGAATACAGGCACAAATACTAAACCAGAAATGGGAAGAGATTTAGAAAATGTCTTGACAAGCGCCGAATTCGACCTTTTAAAAACTTATGTAATCACTGCTTCATATACATATGATTCTTATGTAGCTTTAACAATATCTAAACCTATATATTTCGATGACTATTTAAAAAATAGTGGAACATATTATACTATTGATTATGACAAATCAAGAAAAGAAATGGGGAAGAATGTATCAAGTGTTGTATCAAATTTTTTGACAAGTACTACTGTATCATCTGGTAATTACATATTAAATTCAAAAATAGATACTAAAACACAAAATGTTTTAATGGATAGTTTATTAGAAAAACAATATGGTGATTTATATGTAATGAATACAGCAAGTAGCGATACCAAAGATGATCGCATTAAACCAGGTGATTATTATATTGAGTCTGCTGAGGAAGATTATGTTTTTGGTCGAGTATGGGTTAAAACAAATTTAAATAAGAAATTAGATTTTGGCAGAGAATTGTATGATAGCGAATTAACAGAAATATTAAAAAGTATAGTTAATCCTACTTCAGGAACTGTTTTATCAACATATACATTAGACGATACATTAGACGACGATGATTTCACAACTAAATTTACAACAACAGATTTAGCTAATTTAGGTATTAAATCATTAGATTATATTTATGTATGTACTGATAATAATGAAGATTATTACTTTAAAGCTATGCCAAATGCTGATGGTATATATAATGGAAGAAAATGGGATCAAGTAGTAGTAGGTGCTAAACCCGATGATAGTTTTGGAAGACAATTATATCATCAAAATTTAAGTGAAAAATTAAATTCAACTTCTGATAGTAATGGTAAAGTAACATTGACAATAGATGAATATAGTAATCTTAATTTAGATAAATTAAATTTAGAACCCTCTAACTACATATTAAATCATGATAATAGTGCTTCTTATAGACCTAAACCTATTGATATATGGTTATCTGTAAGAAGTACAGAAAATCAACATGTATATAATAAACATCGTCAAGAATCTGTAAGTGATAATAAATATATTGCTCAAGATGTCAGACAAAATAGTGATGTTCCTGGTCAAATATGGAAGAAAATGACAGCAGATGAAGCTAAAAATCTTAAATTTGATTATGGTGCTATTACACCACTAGCGTGGGAAACAACATCAAATGGAGAAATTGAACCTAAAAAAGGAAGAAATCTTAAAGAATATTTAAGTGGAAATACTGCTGTATTAAATGAGTTGAGAGAATATATTAATAATCAAGTATTTAATTTAGATATTTTTAATACTCATACAAATTTAAGAGATTTTTCTGATAATGGAGGATTTAATCACGATGATTATGTTTTACTTGATACTGATGGTTCAACAGATTTAAACAAACCACATAAATATTATACTATTGATTATGATGTTTCCAGAAATTTAAATACAACAAGAGATTTATCTAAAGATGAATTTACAATAAGTGATACTGTTTCAGCTCTAAAGCAGGATTTTAATAATAATTTATTAGCATATACTCCAGATAGTGTTATTGATTTTAGTACTGTTATTCAAAGTTTTAATGATATAAAAGATCATATTATACAGTCATCAGATAATTCACCAATTACTTTTGCCTCTAATTTTACTAATATATATTATTCTCTTGGAAATGATTATTATTATCCAAATAACGATGTTGGTTCAGAATGGACTGTAACAACAACACAACCTAATAAGACCCTAGTTATAATAAGAATAAATGGTGATGTTACAGATGCTGTCAAGCAAGCTTTTGATGATAATTTAATAGCAAAAACTCTAAATCGTGTTATTGATTTTAATGTTTTCTCAGAAAGTATTGATTTTAGTGATCCTGTTATATTACAAAGTTTTAATGATATAAAAGATCATATTATAAGATCAGTAGATAGTGTACCAATTACTTTTGCCGGTAATGAAGATAATATATATTATTCTCTTGGAAATTATTATTATTATCCAAATAACGCTGAAGGTTCATCATGGACTGTAACAACATCACAACCTAATAGGGTCCAAGTTACAATAAGTACTGATGTATCAGATGCTGTCAAGCAAGCTTTTGATGATAATTTAACAACAAAAACTTCAAGTCGTGTTACTAATTTTAGTTCTCTATCACAAAGTTTTACTGATATAATACCTAATACTTTAGATTCATCAGGGTCAGGACCAATTGATTTTAATACAGATTATAATGTTGTATATTATGCTAATGAAAATGATTATTATTATCCTAATAACGCTGGAGGTTCAGAATGGACAGTTACAACAACATCACCTGAAGGTACTAAAAGATTAAATATCCATACAAGTAAAACAAGTGATCAATTAATTAAATTTTTAACTGAAAATAATTTTGAAAATTATTCAGAAAATTACAATTATCCTTACAAAAAATATTATGTTGATATACTAAATTCTACAAGAGATAGTAAAACTAACATTATTACTAAATATGGTGACGAATATATATTATTAGATCATCGTGATGTTCCGAATAGAGAAGATGACGCAAGTAATATAGCAACACTTGTTCCAAATAATATTAAATATGGAGATTATTATAAAGATACAAATGGTAATGCGTGGGTAGCTATAAGAAGTCATAAAAAACAAAAAGAATATGATGATAATACTAACTATAATGAAGTAAGAACTTTAGCTAAACGTAAAAGAAGCGAATCTACTACTGTCGGTGATATATGGATTAAAATGAAGAAAACTGATCCAAGATTTTCTAAATATAATTATGAAAATTTAAATGTTTCCAGTTCACGAGATATTAGTACTTTAAGCTCATCATTTAAAGATTTCTTAGAAAAAAATATTAATTTGACTGATGGTTCGGAACAAATATCATTTGTACTTGATTCTAAAGTTGATTTTAGAACCAATAGAATAACTGAATATGGTAATGAATATGTTGTTACTTTTAATAATGATACTTATAATAGTGGAACTTCTCCAGGTCCAGGATACGGACAATATCATAAAAAAGAGACAAATGATTATGGTGATACATGGTATAGTATTGGAACCAAAAAACCAGATAAAGGACGTTTAATAGTTTCTCAAGAAATTACTGACTTAATAAAAGCACAAATAGACATCCCAAGTTGGCAAGGAATAAATGAAATTTTAATTAATGTATATGCTACTGAAACAGCTAAGAGTGGAAATAATTCAGAGGATATAACTGTATTACAATTTTTGAAAGATTTCAATTTAACAGATGATGATTATATCAAAGCTGATATAGATAGTACACCATATTATTTTAGACCTAAACCACACGATTTATGGGTTGTAACAAGAAGTTTAGATGAACAAGCGAAATATGATGAGAAAATAAGAATTAAATATAGAGATGTATATCAAGAGGCTAAAGCAATAAGACAATCAAGTAAAACTATTGGTCAAATATGGATACAGGTCGATAGTTTAGAAGATCCTCGTATATCTAAAGATAAATATCCTCATAGAAGAGCATTGTCAACAAATACTATAACAGGTCAACTACAAACATTATTAAATAATTATACCACAAAACCTTATACGGCAGATAGTGGAGATAGCAACATAAGTGAGTTTCAAAGAGAAATATATAAATCTGATGGAAGTTCTATGGTACTAGATTATGTACAAAATCGTTTCTATGTTGTTGATTCAGATATTGATATGGCAACTTATCAAATTAAATACGATGATTCACAAGACCCACTATCAGTAAGATCGGGATTAGGTAAAGAATTAGTAATATTAGATAAAAATAAAATACCAAATATAGATTCTG
>Ga0315315_10001656_pt1 | contig 20478 bp, 20 predicted proteins | sample M140m3416metaG_FD_203699 | JGI IMG/M metagenome (GOLD analysis project Ga0315315, IMG submission 203699) | Ammonia-oxidizing marine archaeal communities from Monterey Bay, California, United States - M1 40m 3416 | ecosystem: Environmental > Aquatic > Marine > Intertidal zone | place: USA...
TATTGGTATTGGTTATAGAACATTGTATCAAAACATTTCTGGAGATGATAATGTTGCCATCGGATACCAAGCTATGTATGATAATAGCTATGGAATGCGGAATATTGTTATGGGTACAGAAGCATTAAAAACAGATGTTTCAGGAAATGATAATATTGCATTTGGTTTCAAGTCACTGTATAATAATAAGGTAAGTAATAACATTGCTATCGGCACTCAAGCATTGCAACAAAATGTTTCTGGCGGTTTCAATATTGCTATTGGCAATAAGGCATTAATGAACAATGATGCAAGTAATAACATTGCTATTGGTAATCAAGCCTTAACAAGTAATCTTGATGGTTCAGCTAATATTGGTATTGGTTATAGAACATTGTACCAAAACATTTCTGGAGATGATAATGTTGCCATCGGATACCAAGCTATGTATGATAATAGTTATGGAATGCGGAATATTGTTATGGGTACAGAAGCATTGAAATCAGATGTTTCAGGTAATGATAATATTGCATTTGGTTACAAAGCATTACATAAGAATATGGTAAGTGATAATCTTGCTATTGGTACTCAGGCATTGCAGCAGAATGTTTCTGGCGGATTTAACATTGCTCTAGGCAATAAGGCATTAATGAACAATGATGCAAGTAATAACATTGCTATTGGTAATGAAGCTTTATTCAGCAATCTTGATGGTTCAGCTAATATTGGCATTGGTTATAGAACATTGTACCAAAACATTTCAGGCGGTGATAATATTGCATTTGGTTACAAAGCATTACATATGAATAAAGTAAGCGATAACATTGCTTTTGGTAGTAAGGCATTGCAACAAAACATATCAGGAGGTTTCAATATTGCTATTGGTAAAGAAACACTAATGAATAATGATTCAAGTAACAATATTGCTATTGGTACATCAGCGATGCAACAAAATGTCTCTGGAGGTTTCAATATTGCAGTAGGTTATCAATCATTGCAACAAAATGTCTCTGGTGGCGATAACATTGCTATTGGTGATAAAGCTTTGCATAAGAATCTTGTAAGCAATAACATTGCAATGGGGACACAAGCATTGCAACAAAACGTCTCTGGAGGTTTCAATATCGCAGTAGGTTATCAAGCATTGCAACAAAATGTTTCGGGAGGTTATAACCTTGCCTTAGGTTACCAGGCCTTGCAACAAAACATCTCAGGTGGTGATAACATTGCTATTGGTGATAAAGCATTGCAAAAGAATAGAGTAAGTGATAACATCGCTATTGGTACTCAATCATTGTTGCAAAATATTTCTGGTGGATATAATGTTGCTATTGGTAATAAAACATTGATGAACAATGATGGTAGCAACAATGTTGCTATTGGCAATGAATCCTTATTCAGCAATCTTGATGGTTCAGCTAATATTGGATTAGGTCACAGAACATTGTACAGAAACATTTCAGGAGATGATAATATTGCTATTGGCTATCAAGCTATGTATGATAATAGTTATGGAATGCGAAATATTGTTATGGGTACCGAAGCATTGAAATCAGATGTTTCATGTAATGATAATATTGCGTTTGGTTACAAAGCATTACATATGAATAAAGTAAGCGATAATCTTGCTATTGGTACATCAGCATTACAGCAGAATGTTTCTGGCGGATTTAATATTGCAGTTGGTTATCAAGCATTAACTAATAATAAAGATGGTAGCAACAATCTTGCTATGGGTTATAAAACATTAGAACGAAACATCTCAGGTGGATACAATATTGCAATTGGTAATGAGGCATTGCTACAAAACATCTCAGGTGGATACAATATTGCAATTGGCTATGAAGCACTAACTAATAATAAAGATAGTTCTAATATTGCAATTGGTTATAAAGCATTATCAAAGAACTCGCACGTTGATGCTCTTCCAAGTATTGCTATTGGTAACAATACATTACAAAATACAACAAAATCTCTAAAAAATATTGCAATTGGTGATTCAGTAATGTCAGTTGGAGATCTCACTGGCTCACAAAATATTGGTATTGGTAATGATGCATTGAAAAATATAACTGGTTTGATTGGTTCGAACATTGCAATTGGAGCTTTTGTTGGTATGGAGTTAAGTGGTAATAGAAATGTTTTAATAGGAACAAGTGCAATGCAAGATTGCAGTGGAGATTCAAATACTGCAATAGGTTATCGAGCAGGATATTTTAATTCCGACCGAACGGACATTTCATTTACAAGTATTATGGGTGCCGCAGCATTCGAAAACGCTAGTGGTACATATCATGAAGTAACAGCAATGGGTGCAAATGTTATGAGAGATGCATCTGGTACACATATAGGACATGTAGCTCTAGGTTATGACTCTATGGCTAATGTTATTGCAGATAATAGCAATTCACCGTATGACTTTGAAGATCAAATTAGTATTGGACGATATGCAATGAAAAACTTTAAAGGATATGGTTTTGATAACATTGCAATTGGTTATCAAACAATGCAAGATGCATCTGGGTGGTTAGCCAACAATATAGCTATTGGAAAAAGAGCATTACAATCAATTTCTGGAGAGAACCCCACAACTGATATTCAAAATAATGTAGTTATTGGTATTGATTCAGCCAAAAAACTATACAATAGTAGTGGTAATAACATTTGGGGATGTGAATCAGCTCAAAACCTCCGCAAAGGTCAGGGTAATATTGCAGTTGGTTATCAAGTATTAAATGGATTAGTTGGTGACCCGGCTATCTCAGCTGGAGCTGACCATTGTATTGCATTGGGAACCAATGCAGATGTTTCAGGAGCTAATGATGAGTTTTCTACTGTTATTGGTGCATTTACAAAAGGCGAAGGTTCAAAAACAGTTGTTATTGGAAACGCGACAAATGGATTTTATGTCAAAGATGCTGCTTCCATTTTGACAGGTGCACAAAAAACTATGATGGCTATTGATGGGTCATCTGGTGTATTAACAAATCTGAATGGCGTGAATTATTTTGATGTTAGTGCTACTAACCCGGCATCAGGAGGACGCATGATACTAAGGGATGCTAGCGGAGAATATTTTAGAGCTGGAACAGATGCCACACCACAATTACAATTTTGGGATTCAACGACTGACAACACAAATCCTTTGTTTACAGTAGAAAATAAACCATCAGGCCGGTCATTATTTCTTGGAGAATTAGGTAATGCTAATAAGTTTTTTGAAGTTTCCCAGACCGACATATCGAAGAATATTACTACTATAAAAAGAAGTGAGCCAGGAAGATTCAAGTTTTTAAATGATGTAAGTTTTAATAATGATGTAACCTTTAATGGAAGTATAACAGTTGGTAATGGCATTAGCACAACGAACTTTGGTCTTGGTACAGCTACTCCGGCAGGTTCACAAACGCCCTCTGTTGGGGCAGGAGGTTTCACACAAGTAGTGGTTGATTCGTCGTTTTCATCAACATCTAGAGTACATTCTACTAGTACATTTTCTGGAGGCACCGGTGGAAATGCTTACACAATAGGTGATATTGTAAAAGCTTTAAAAACCCTTGGTATTTTAGAATAATTTCATAAAGTAATAAAATAAATACTATATGAAATATTAATCAAAACCAGGAGGATTTTTGGCAATAGTATGAACGATTTTCACGATCTTTTCAAATTTGGGTTTTATATAAGGACAATGTTGTATTCCATGATATGCAACAATAAATACAACGGCAGAGGTAAGTTGTGAATATAGGCTCATTTAATATAAATAAAGACAAATGTTTTATATTATTTAAATGACAAGAAAAACAAAACGCTCAACCAGAAAGAAAAGTAAAGAAAGAGTCCCAAAAGCAATAAGAGAACAAACATGGTTGAAATCATTTGGAAAAGTATATGAACATAGTTGCTACATCAAATGGTGTGATAATAAGATAACAGTATTTGATTTTCATGTAGGTCATGATAAACCGGAGAGTAAAGGTGGAAAATTAAGAGTAGACAATTTAAAACCAATATGTGCAAGATGTAATTTATCTATGAGCAATAATTATACAATAAAAGAGTGGGAGAAATTAAATGACAACCCAAACGCGAAAAGTTGTTGTTGTTTTTGGTTTTGGTAAAAGTTATCATATAATCAATGAATGATTAAATGATATATTAGATATTTTATTAACCAACTTAGTTGGAGTAGGCGAGACCTCCCATACCCGACATAACGCGGAAGACGTTGTAGTTAGGAGCATAGACACGGACCTTGGCAGTCTTGGTACCCTCAACGGTAGCGTTGGAGAGGACAAGCTGAAGGGTTGCGTTATCGATGCGCGAGAAATTGCAGCTGCCGGATGGCTGGTGCTCCTCAGGGCGAAGTGCGAAGGAGTATACGTTGACGCCACTGTCCGGGTTGCGGGTGTGGTGCTGATAAGGCTGCACAAGGTCGAAGTATGTACCCTCACGCTCAGAGAAGCGATCCTGTCCGTTAAGCTGAAGCTTAGCGGTAACAACCGGGTTCTCACCCCAGCAGTGCATGTCAAGGGCGGTCTCCGCAAGAACGAAGGCACCGGCATCAGAGACACCAGACATGACGGCATCTGGGGCGGGGACAGTGAGCGCCCCCTTGCCAGGCCAGGCAATGGACTCGACGGAAACTTGAGCGGCACCAGCATCTACGAAGAGACCAGAAGCACCAATGTAGTCTTCTGCGCCAGATGAGCCAACACCTTCAGTAGAAGAGAAAGCATGAAGGGCATTAGGAAGAGCATCTACGGCATCAGTGTAGTTGAACGGCTGTGCACCAAGAGTCTTGTAAAGGAGAGCACCACCCTCAAGAGAAGAGCAGTAGTCTACGTTCTGGTCAGGCTGGACAACAAAGACAAGCTCCTTAACCGGGTGGTTGAAGTTAAGCTTGATCTTGTTGGACGAAGAACCAACGGACTCATCACCAGTGAACTGAAGCTGCTCAATGAGGTACTCATGTGGGTTCTGTGCCATGCGGCGACGCTCATCAGTATCAAGGAATACGTAGTCAACGTAGAGCGAAGCAGCTACGAGGGACTGGTTGTATGCACCGCCAACTGACTTAGCAGAGCCGCTGGTTTTGCCTAGGTCACTAACAGCCCATAGACACTCATCGATAGGGCGGATGTCAAGGTTGATGCGGACTTCGTGGTACTGAAGTGCGATCAAAGGAAGAGCTAGACCCGGGTTACGGCAGTACCAGAACTGGAACGGGACGTAAAGGGTAGTCTCAGGAAGAGCATTGCGAGGGGCGCACACCTGGCGAGGGGCGTCAGAATCGCAGGGTCCATCGACATTAGCGAAAGTAGGGTCCGTGATGTAGGTAAGCTGAGTGGTGTTACCAACCATCTTGTTGTAACCACGCTCCTGCTCCTTGGAGAGAGTAAGCTGGTTCCAGATGTGCATCCAGTCACCGTACTGACGGTCGATGCGCTGTCCTCCGACCTCAACCTCAACCTGAGCGATCATCTGCTCACCTGGGCAGTCAAGCCAGCGTGCGTATTTGGCAGCGGTTTGGTTGATCTCAGGAAGAGTAACCTGAAGATATGTGCGGTAGGCAAGATCACCGTTACGTGCAAGAGTGCATGTAACACGGCGACCGAAATCAGCCTGTCCGTTGAAAGTCTGTTCAATAGACTCCATTGCGAAATTGGTATGGCGACGGTAAGTCACCTTCCAGAAAGTAATCTGTGGGTTGCCCGTAAGATAAACATCTTGGGCACCATAAGCTACAAGTTGCATTAATCCACCTCCCATGGTATTATATTATTGCTAAAGAAAAAAATTTCTCAGAAATGTACCGAAAATCACTCAATTAACTTGTCTAAACTAAAGTTTGTAACGATAAACTTCTTTAGATAGTCATCTGATAGTACTTCTTTTCGACCTTCATGCTTCTTAGTAAAGATATATCTATCGATTTTCTTAACAACATGCCATCCCTCTTCCAAAGCATTATAGATAAATGCCATTTTTTTAATATTATCTATATTAGCTATATCAGGTGTTATTTCAGATAGCATTCTTTCATTAATATTAATAATATTGGATGATTGAGAAAACTCCATTATATCTTAAATTAGAAAACTTACAACTAATTATAACGATTTGCCGAATATTTAATTAAACATTAACTGTTTAAACATATTATATCCTTATGCCAACGTTTAAGCCTAAGAGTAGTAAAACTATTCAAGTTTGTAGTAAATCAACGACTACGCTGGATAGTAAACATAGAGAACTACTAGAAAAAATAACACATGAAGAAGACGTAGAATTACCAAAATTAAAAACAGAAAGAACAAAACTAAAAAGAATCCTAAAGAAAGAAAGTAGTGTAGAAAAAATCTTAGATTTAAAAGACCAGATTAAATGTATCACAAAAAATATTAAATTAATTAAAAAAGCTAGAAAAGAATACTTTCTTGATAATTCTCAATTTGTTTTCAAATACTTTGAAAATAAAAAGAATATTGCTGAAGGAAAAAACAAAACAAGAATGTTAAATCATTTTTTTAATATTGGAAATGATATTCCAGATAACAACAAAGATACTACTACTAATGTACAAAAATATCTAGCTAACGTAGATGAGAACTTCCTAGATATGGATAATTTTATAATATCAACAGATGTATGTCAGGAATGTCACAAAGGGGAACTTATTGCCATAGATCATGAAGGAATGCTTGTTTGCAATAATTGCTCTGTTAGTGTACAATTTCTTATTGAAAATGAAAAACCTTCATACAAAGAACCCCCCAAAGAAGTATGTTTTTATGCATATAAAAGAATTAATCATTTCAGAGAGATATTAGCACAGTTTCAAGCAAAAGAAACTACACAGATTCCTGATGAAGTACTTGAAAACATTAAAAATCAAATAAAAAAAGAAAGAATAAAATTAACTCAAATTACAAATAAAAGAGCTAAAGAGATTCTTAAAAAGCTAGGCTATAATAAATACTATGAACATATACCATTTATTAAAGATAAGTTGGGTATAAAACCACCTGTTATGTCTCCTGAATTAGAAGAAAGATTGTGCAGTTTATTCATGGACATACAAGCTCCTTATGCAAAATATTGTCCAGAAGATCGTGTTAATTTTTTAAATTATTACTATACCGTCTATAAATTGTGTGAACTTCTTGGTCAAGAACAGTTTTTACCATTTTTTCCTATGTTAAAAGATAGAGAGAAGAGGATTGAACAAGATGAAATCTGGAAAAAAATATGTCTTGAACTAGATTGGGAGTTTATTCCTACTATCTAAAATACTATTGTATCCGATATTTTAACATTATATGCAAAATATCGTTTGTTTCCATTAGCATTACCAGACCATTCTTTATAATTTATGTCAAAAGTTACTTTTATTGGTGTAAACGGATCTTTTAAGAAAGGATGTATTAATTCTTCTACATCTTCTAAAGGAGCATAATATTGCAGCTTGTCATCGTTAATTATAGTAATAGCTTTTTTACCAAATGTCTTGATTATTCCTGTGGGCATATAATTTATTTTATTATTTATTTTCTCTCTTAGTTCCTTTTTAAAAGTTACTCTATCTAACATCAAAATTATTTACAAGAATCCTTAATATGTAAATGAGACACTGTTTGAGAGGTTATAAAAAGAAAAGTAGAGAGATACTGCTTATAAATGTTTATTTCTAAAGGTTGTTTTCATACTCAGCAATTCTTTCTTATTTCTAATTATATCAAGCACGATTCGTTTCTTATCTTCAAATTGGTCTGTAACACAGTTTATAAATAAATAATGCTTGTTCGGTGTAGTTATCAAAATAAAATTATGTTTAATATTATCACTAGATAGAAACTTCATAGCTTCAATTAAATCATCACATTCTTTGTAAGTGTCTTGAAAAGTATTTTTAAAATCAGAAGCAGTATTGCCAGATAAAATACAAGCACTCTTAAGATTCCAATATTGCATTGATATTTGTATTAATAATAAAACAGATATCATTGGTTACACTGTTACGAATATTTATGCGCGAGGAAAGCCAACAAGATTAGCTCCAATGCCAAGACCAGCACCACTTCGAGCATTCACCGCCATCGAAGGAAGGTACGTGTCAAGGATACTGAACGTAGCAGCAGCCGTTAGTGCAATAAGAGCGATTTCATCAAGGTTGAGCGATCGCTTCGGGATGGCGAATGCCGCGATGGCAACCATCAAACCCTCAACGAGGTACTTAATAGCACGCTTAAGAAGTTCTCCAAGGTCGATTCCCATAAGTTCCATATCTATAGACTAAAGGCAGAAAAAAAAGTTTCATATAAATCAGGCTTAAAAGCTTCTCAATTAGATAAATTATATAATGTCAGCTAATGCAAAAGCTCCAATCGGGATTGAAACCCGCAAAAATAATGATGGCTCCAATAATCCTAAATATGTTGATGTTCTTGAAGAAGATAAGGCTGTTGCAGGACAAAAGTTTGTTTGTATTTCATTTATTTCACCCGAAAAAATCCTTGAACAGAAAAATACATATCTTTTCAATCATTTCCTAAAACAATGGGATATGAATAAGTCATTGGAAAAGTTTACACATTATCTTTCTTATATTTCGTATAAACACGACATTAATCTAGAAACATTGACTAGTGATATGCAAGAGTTTGTTAAAGAGGAAAAAAACAATTTGTTTACTACAACCCTAGAAGATGAATACAAAACATGGGTAGACAATAATGAGGATAAATTAACTGCTCAGTTTGATGAAGATAATCAGTTCCAGACCAGCACACGCGGTGTAAAGATTCGTGGTTCTTATCCTACACAAGGTGAAGCTGAGCTAAGAGCCAAGATCCTAAGAGAGGTTGACCCAAATCACGATGTATTTGTTGGACCCGTAGGATTGTGGATGCCATATCATCCTGAAGCTTATAAGACAGGGCGTGTTGAATACCTTGAGGACGAACTAAATCAGCTTATGCATGAAAAGAACAAGAATGAGGCTAAGGCAAAAACTGAGTTTGAAACACGTGTTAAGGAAGCTAAACAGAAAGCTATGAAGGATAATGAACGAAAAGCACTTGAGACTGGCAATGTTCTCACTCAAACTATTGATAAAGACGGCAATTTGGTGAGTGTAAAAGATATCTCCACAATTGATAACAAATTGGGAGAAGATGTTTCGGTTGCTGATATCCGAAAAGAACTATTTGAAGATGATAATGTTGTCATTGATAAAAATACTGACCATGGTCTAGCTGAACTTGCAGATAATCTTGAAGCTGCGGGACACGATGACGCTGAGTCTGTTAAAAAACTAGTTGCTGCTGCAAACGAGGAAAAGGTTGCATCAAATGAAGAGGTAGTTGCTGACAATGAAAGTGCGACAGATGAATAAATAATAAAATTGAATCTTAATATTTAGTTTATTAGTTTTATATAGTAATAAAGTAAATATGGGAAAAACGTGCAAGTTTAAAGATTGTAAAAAGAAACTTAATGTAGTTGAAAAAACTATAGGTAAGTGTAGATGTGGAAAATCGTTCTGTTCTCTTCATAGACTTAATCATGATTGTACGTATGATTATAGAGCTGAGATAAACGAAGAAAAGTTTATTGAAGAAAATAAATGTGTAGCTGACAAAATGAAAGGTGAAAAGATTTAATAATTATGAATTAAATATTATCAAAACATATTTTATAATATGTCGAAAGCTAGAACTATGACTGCAGGTGCGCGTTTAACCAGTAAGGTTAACACCGCGGACGATAATTATGGGGATAAAAAAAATGGAGGTGCTTCAACTGTTGGTGTTATATTGCCAACCAATAAAGCTTTATCTGCACGTGGTGTAAGAACACCATATCTCATTTGGAATAGAGGAGGTATGGTTATGGGAGGTGTAGGAATGTTAAATGTACGTGCCTCCGTTAGACCAGGTGGATTTAAACTTGTATGGCAGTAATGCAAATAATTATATTATATGATATATAATATGATTACATCTATGAAGACAACAATTTTTATTTTATTTTTAATAGTATACGCATTATATACCTTTTATGAAGCCCCATTTAGCAGTCACTTTTGTAAGTTGTATAAAAAAAGCAGTACAAATAAATATGCTGAATTAATAAAAAAATTAAATGAAAAAGAGTTATGTCCGTCTAAAGAGAATGATATATTTGATAAATATATTTATTGGAATCATGAAATAATAGCAGGAGTCAAAAATAATATTTTAGTTTTTAAAGGTTCTGATACGATAAAAGATTTGTTTTATGATTTAACCACCTCATTTACTTCAATTCATCAAGGGAGAACATTATCAAATATACAACTTATCTACAATAAAATCAAAAATAAAATTAAATCAGCATTGTCACTATACAATATTGATACCGTAATAGGATGGTCTTTAGGTTCTGTATTAGCATGTATAGCAGCACATGACAATCATGAAAATATTAAAAAAATTGTTTGTTTTGGATTTCCTAATATTTTTAGTGATAGATTCAAAGAAAACTATAATAAACTATTAGGCGATAAAACTACTATTTATAATAGTAATCTTGATATATTTGCAAACCTATTTGGTTATGGGAAATTATTTACACAAATTAAAACAACTAAATGGATTAATGTTTCAATAATTAATTTATATAAATTGTTAACAAATGGTTTAGGTTATTACCATATGAGTTATTTTGATTAATTACCACCTATTTTTCTTTACACTAATTTTAGGCCCTCTGCCTCTTCTAGATGAATTAGGGTCATAACTTTCTACTTCCTCATCACTATCCAGGTCTTTAGAAAGTTCCCAAAACTCTTTTGAACCAAGTTTAAAAGTGCCATGAGGGTCTGCTTTGTACCAAAAAATCTGGTCATTTAATTTATTACTTTTTGCATTATTATTAATTACGAGACACTCATAATTTTCAGTACATTGATCCATTATTTGAGCAAAACTTTCAAATGTGGGAAACATACCAGCATAGTTTTCCCATATAATTTTTCTATTCTTGATGTATGGTTCTCTCAGAATAAATACAAAATCAATATTAGTTCGCAGATTAGGTGGAATACCTAATGGATATTGCATTGTAATAATTAACATAATTTTCCAATGACGTCCATTCATAAAAAGTAGTCGCATCATTTTATCGCGAGTCCAACTCGCATCATATAAGCAATCATCAAGAATAACAAATGCACGAGGATCTATAGTTGTTTTTTTATAAGTTTGCATCTCTTTCTTAACTTGCTTAAGAACTGTCTTTTGTCTCTTTAAAATATTCTCAATGATAGCACTATTGTATTCATCGTGAATAAAAAGTTTTGGTACATGCTGACTGTAAAATCCATTACCAGCTTCTGTTCCTGATATAACTGTTCCAATAGGAATATCTTGATGGTAATATAATAAATCCCTTACTAAATAAGATTTACCCGTATCACGTCTTCCAATTAATACAACTACTGGACCTTTATTCTCATCTGGTCTAAAACTAATATTATTCATGCTGAACTTACTCAATTCTAACTCAGTTGACATTTAAGAAAATAAAAGAAAAATAAATAAATTATTATCCGCAATTTTAAGTTTAAGACTAAACAAAATAAATATTATTGTTCTCTAATGGAGTTTACATATAAAAAATCCGACAATAGTGAATTGTTTAGCAATATCACAGGCAAAGATAAAATGGATATTACAAATCCACAAAATTACATACCTATTTACACCATGTTTTTTAATATGAGTGAAACTAATGCTGATAAAATAAACTTAAATAATCAATTAACATTAAGTGAAATTAAAACTATGACAAGTCATAATTCTTGCAATGCAATTGTTTTAGATAAACACGATAATACGTGTAACAAAGATATTTTTTTTAAGTACAGCCCACTATTAGACCCAACAAAATACATGACAGGTAAATATGATTGCTCTGACAATTCCTTTCTTGATTTACCAAAATATGGTATTAAAAGTGGTCATGCAAAGACAAATGACCCAAATAATGCAGCTTATGTAGATAGCTTTTTTACTTATTTATCAAGTCAATTATTACATAATCATAAGCTATTACACTCACTGGATTTTTATGGTTCCTTTCTAGGCCAAAAAAATGATTTTCAAGTTAATATAGCAGACGAAGTAGAATATCTCAATGATTCTGAGTTTTTTCATAAGAATCGGGGTTCTCTTTTTTCAGTAGATAACAATTTTGCAAATGAGAGATTTAATTTTAATACTAGAAATAATAAGGATAGAATAAAATTGTCAGGAAGTTTAGAAGATGCGAGTGTATTACAACTAAGTGATATAGCTGATATTGCACAGTTAGATAGTATATTTATTACTAATAGTGAAACTATAGATAGTTCTGGAGCTGATTTATTGTTTTCTTGTGACTTATCAGGAAATAAATCTAGAAAATCAAATGTAAGTTCTGACAGTTGCTCTTCAAGATCTTCTGATACAGAAAATGATGATAGTGAAGATGAAGATGAAGATGAAGATGAAGATGATGATGCCGAAGAATCTAACGATGACACTAATTCTAGTGATTATTCCACAGCTTCAGAAGATATACTTATTGCTAATATAAAGAGATTTCCTGTTCAGGTTATTGCTATGGAAAAATGTGAAGAAACACTAGATAGCTTGATTGTTGAAAAAGAAGATGAATTAACAGATAAAGAATGGGGCTCAATGATAACACAAATAATTATGTCATTATTAGCTTATCAAAAATGTTTTAGTTTTACACATAATGACCTACATACAAATAATATCATGTATGTTACTACACCAAAACAGTATCTGTATTACAAGTTTGATGGAAAACATTATAAAGTACCAACATTTGGTAGATTGTATAAGATTATTGATTTTGGTAGAGCAATTTATAAGTTCAGAGGTAATGTAATTTGTAGTGATAGTTATCATCCTAAGGGAGATGCAGCAACTCAATATAATTTTGAGCCTTACTTTAATGAAAAGAAACCTAGACTAGAACCAAATACAAGTTTTGATTTATGCAGATTAGGTTGTTCATTATATGATTTCGTTATTGATGAAATTGAAGAAAATCCAAAGTCTCCTCAAACAGCCGCGAAACGATTAATAATAGAATGGTGCAAAGATGATAAAGACAGAAATATTGTGTATAAAAACAATGGTGAAGAGAGATATCCTGATTTCAAACTTTATAAAATGATTGCTCGTACAGTCCATAAACATAGTCCTCGTGATGTTATACAGCAATCATACTTCAACAGATATATTATTGGTAAAAAGAAGATAGGTAAAAATGCAAAAATTATGAATATTGATAATTTACCTGATTACACATAAAAACATAATTATTTATTTTGTAATATATATAATTATGAGTGATATTAATCCTCATACCGATCCTTCTGCTGCTACAGCAATGCGACATGTATTAAAAGAAAATATGAAAGACCTTGTTTTAAATGTCAGAGAAGACCCAGCTTATATAAGAAGTCTATTAAGAATTACAGCATATAAAGATCATAATAAGTTAATAAAAGACGAGTTTAAACAACGTATACAAATACTAGATGAGAAATATGGCTCTTACACAATGTGGATGGATATAGTTCAAGTATCAATTATTGTTTTAGCAGCCTCTTCATCTTTTATTCAAGCGGGAAACGATATTATAAATCTTGATAAAGCAATTATTAGCTTTATCTCTCTAATAATATCTTCATATACTGGTTTAGTTTTGGCATTAGCAAAATATAAAAAGATTGATGAAAAAAAAGAAACTATAAATAATCTTAGACATCAATGTGCTGATTTTTTAACTCAGATTCAAACTAGAACCGACAAACTTAATACTTGGTGTTATGATAGAATGTGGGCAGGTGGTAATATTAATAAAATGGCCGATGATTGGGCTGCTGAAGATGAACAATTATACAACGAATTAAAACCTCTTATAGAGAAAAAGCAAGTATTGACTTGTGAGTTTGAGAGAATATTAGATAGTTTAACAGTTAAAAAAACTAGCAAGCTTGTGAGAGCTAGAGATTTAAAATACAAAAAACAGTCTATTGAGTTTACTGAATTAGAAGATAACTTGGAAGAAAAAGAAAGTACATTAGAATCAGAAAGAAAGAAAAAAATACAAAGAGCTTTCTACAATACAGATTACAAACCTAAACTTATATCACACACCCCCGTCCCCGTTAGTGAAATTAAAGAAAGTAAGAATATGATTGCTAGGCAGATGCGTAGGATTGCTGACCTCGAAAGTAATATGAGAGAAATGGAACAGTTACACGAGGAAGAAAGAAAAGATCTTATAAAAGAATTAAAAAAACAATCTGGTGGTGATTCTAAAATAGGACGAAGTAGATCTCTAAGAAGAGGTAGATCTAAATCACTGTCTCATAGAAGAAGAACTCCAAGTACAGATGAAGAAGATGAGATGTCAGATTATTCATCATCATCAATAGATAGTGCAACAAATATTAGTTTAACATTGCAAAAAGCGGCATCACGTCTTCGAAAATTGGTGAAAAAACGTGAAGACAAAATCTCTTTACAAGATGCATTTAACCATTTCTCATATAAGAAAGAGTATTTTACCAGACAGATGTTTAGAGAAGGTCTTAAATTATTGTCGTTTGACATCGATAAGGAACATGCATATGATTTATTTAAGATGATAGACATTAACTGTGATGGAAAAGTTTATATTAAAGATTTCATGTTCTTTATAGACAACACCAAAAATCATAGTTTATCTCCCCCACAAAAGAGCAATGAGAAATATTTAGAGGGGGATAATATTAAAATAGTTATAAATGACCCAACAATACCTAACAGAGTTATTCTATCAAAGAGAATAGAAGATTTTGAATGGAATATGTATATAAAAACAGTGTCAAAGCTGATTGAGAGGTGGAAAAACTTTGTCATAGATTCAAAAATAGAATTAATGTTAAAAAAAAAAGGTTTTCGTAAATTGAAAAAAATATTAAATAAAAAGAATGATATATCGTATGATTCTTCAGGAAATGTAATTAAAGGTGAAGAAAATGTATAAGTATTCTATTTAAACTTAAAAAATACAAAATAAATATTATCAGAGGGCGACAATATTTATGTTTAAAAATGATACAACACAGAACATGCAGTTAGTTTTAAAAAATAAAATGAAAGAAAAAGTGTTAACTGTAAGAAAGGAAGATGAGTATGTAGAAAGTTTGTTAAGAATAACTGCATATAAAGAACATAATAAATTAATTCTTGATGAGTTTAGACACAGAATCCAGATATTAGATGAAAATTATAACAGTTATAAGTTTTGGAATGATGTGGCACAGGTATCAATTATATTTCTGTCAACAATTTCATCTTTTGTTACAACAATTTATGAATTAGAAGAATTAGATCCATACGAGATATTTGCGTTAGTGGTTACTTGTTATACAACATTTGTTCTAGCTTTGATGAAATATAAAAAGATAGAAGAGAGAAAAGAAAACTTGAATAACATTCGACATCAATGTGCAAACTTTTTAACAAGTATACAAACTAGAAATGATAAACTTAATACATGGTGCTGCGACAAAATGTGGGCTGGTGGAGATATACAGGAGATAAGTAGTGAGTGGAAAGAAGAAGATAAAAAATTACATGAAGAGCTAATGCCTTTAATCGAAAAGAAACAAGAACTTACATGTGAGTTCGAAAAAATAGTAGATACTAAAACTGTTAAAAAATTATTGAAAGTTATTCGTGAGAGAAATATAAAGGATAAAATACATTTAATAAAAATAACTAAAAAAGAAGATGAATTAGATGACGAAGTAAGTGAAATTGAGGCAAAAAGAAAACATAAAGACAATGATTTATTCTATCAAGATGATAGCGGAAGCGATATTACTGTACCAGATAGACCTATACTAGCTTTGAGAGGTGGTCCTAAAAATAAAGTAATAGATGAAACATATATAAGTAATTTTAAAGTTAATGAGCCGTCTCAAAAACTAGACCCATAGAATTGTTCAATAAATAGGATAGTATAATATTTATTGAATTAAAAATCAGCTTTACCAGTAAAAGCTACAGTAGGGGACTGTTTAATTACGGTTTCACCAACTTGTTCTATAACAAATAAACCCATAACAGTAGAGACATAAACCATGAGACAGTCTCGAATAATATTTTTAAAAGCAATATGTTCTTCCTTAAGAATGTACTTATTTTCTACAAACTTGGCGATAGCAAAAATTATTGCTACAGCGGCTGCGATAATAAAAGAACTTTGTTCCATTAATAACAATTGTTATAAACTAAATAGCCAAATAACGCAATTAAACTAGAGTTTCTACTTCAAGCTGAGGAATGCTCGAAACTTGGACACTTCTATTAAGGTCGTTAATATCCGCTAATTCCAATTTGACCTCTTGTCCAATTTTTAGAGGCATTTCATCATCTTCTTCATCCCAAGCCGCTTCTTCTGCTTTTCTTTTCTCTTGTGCTTCATTTGCAATTTTTTCTAATCGTTCAATTGTCTTAGGAGCTTCTAAATGTTCTTCAGCCCCATCAACAGATACAGCAGTATCAACATCCGAGAACGCAATATTTCCTGGAGTTTCACTTACAGCAAGTGTAATATTCTCTTTCTCTAATGGCAAAGTATCTACTTTAATAGCAGATGTATCTGCTGTAACGCTAGAAGAATCATTGCTTTTGCTAGAACTACTATCCTGACTAGCAGGGGCACTCTTCTCCTTCTCTTTTTCCACAGCGGCAGCTAGGGCTTCAGCAATTTCTTCTTTGGTGGGTTCAGGTGCAGGTTTTTCAATAATTTCTTCTTTTACTTCAACTTCCTCCTCTTCTGTTTCACCGATGTACGAGCGGAGAATATCTTCAACAGGCATAGTATCACGAATAGCTTCCATAATACACTCTTTAATAATAACCTCTAGTTCTCTATTATGCTTTTGTATTTGTAAAGGAGCAATATCTTTTTCAAATAGATAAACATTTGTATATACCTTTCTAGCTACATTAGAATATACTTTATGTACAAAATTGTCAACTGAAGGTATATCTACATCAATTTTTTTCTGTTTTTGTCCCACACGAATACATGTAAGAGCTTTAAGTTGAATAATATGCACACAACTAATTAAATCTTCTAGATAACCACAACTAGAAACTTCTACAATACGTTTGCGTTCGGTTTCAATAATCTCTGGATTCCATTTCGGAACACGACTTAAAAAAGTCTGAAACGTAAGAAGATATTTGTCTAATTCATCATTTTCTTCGCAAAGCAGCCATGCTTCTTCAAAAATTGATTTTAAACCCTGAATTACAGCAGGAGTAAAAATGCTAACTAATCTAGCACACCATTCGTTCTTGGATTCAGTCAAGCTACTCAATGTATAATCATCCATTGTTCTTAAATGAAGTGCATATTTTCTAAACTGTGATTAGAACGTATTAATAATATATTTAATATAAAGATGATTAACAATTTTTCATTTCTAAACTCTTTCTTAATTTTGTGAATGAATACCAAACATTTATACTTTTCTGTTTCATCCAAACTTTTATCATTTTCAATATAATTAATTAAATCTAACCCTGAAATACCCTTTTCATACATATTATTTGCTAATTTCATTAACGTTATGTATTTATGATTTTTCATATTAGATATTTGTTTTTTTATCCAATTGTAAGTGGTTTTTTCATCTTTTGTTTTACCAAAAGTTTCTTCTATAATGTAATTATGTAAATTAGTTCTTTTTCCATCAATAATTGGCTCTTGGATAAATATTTCGCAAAATCTTGAAAGGATAGGTTTTAAAAGCTTATATTTGTCTTCGACTATAATAAAAAATCTGGTTGAATGACTGAAAAGCTCAATACATCTTCTCAAAGCAGATTGTGCATCACTGGTAAGACTATCTGCATTTTCTAATATTATTGATTTGAAATTATTACTACTATCATATGTAATATTAGTTTTTGCAAAAAACTTTAAATCATCCCTTACAAACTTGATTCCTTTACCGTGTGCACAATTTACATTCAATACATAATTTCTTATTAATTTTTTATCATTATTATAAATCTTATTAATAAAATTATGTACTATTGTTCTTTTTCCACTACCATTAGACCCATGAAATATAATATTTGGTATCTTATTATGTTTTGTAAAAAAGTCTAGTTTATTGTAAATATCAGCATGAATATCTAATGTCATTTACAATATTTTGTGAGTAGTATTTAATTATTTTTAGGCCCAACTATTTAAACTTTGAGTATACGGGTTATTTTTGAACGCAGTTAATATATCTGGGTTCATTCTTTCATTGTTAAATTTTTGGTCATATTGTTGTTTTCCAGAAAGTCTTCCATATGTTTGAGTATTATGGCCTCCTGCAATTGTAGCACCTCCTACAAAAGCTCGGTTATTAACTCTGTCACAATCTCTTCTACCGATTGAAACGTTCATATTGCTATTATGTGTTGAACTAACACCATGATTAGGTCTACTTTTATGTGTTTTATTTGGATTGTTACGTTGATTAAACTCAGCAGAATAACTTTTTGAATTATAACACCCTGCTGGACCAGCACTACCTCCATATGAGACACTAGTTGTATCTCTTTCTTGACCATATGCTTGGTGTCTTGTTACCATATAAGCATCTCCGTTAGAAATACCATCAACATTAAGATGGTTATTATCAAGTAGGTCGCCGGTTTGTTCTCGTATAGTAGTTCTTACACGATCGGCGGGGTCATATATTCTTGGTTTTTTGATAAGATTTTGAATATTACCATTTGGTCTTAGATTTCCAATAACATTCTCTTTCTTTGTTGGTCTTAGAACATCTACTAATGGTGCAACGACTGCTTTAAGCATTCCGCTAACACCTCCAAACTCCGTAGCTTGTCTCGTTGTAGTACGATTATTACATAGCGATACATAACTACCATTTCCATAATCTCCTGTTGTAGGAGCAGATTTATGTGTTGCTGTAGCAGTACCATGTAATGGACCGTCTAGTTGTTGTCTAACCGATGGATTTGTTTTGCCAACAACATATGTTGCCTTTGCTTCGGTATCAGCACCAGTACCAAAATATTCTTTTGAAGTTTCAGGACGATTTTGATGTTGCAATATCTCAATACCTCTCGCAGTTTGCTTTTTCTCAATACCGGTAGTTGTAAACCATCTTGAAGGACCTACTTTATAATCTGTATCTGGTCTATTTTTTTCAACTCTTCCCTGTGTGTGAATATTACCAGAATCCTTAATATAAGAAGTCGCGGGCCCTTGGTGTCCTTGTAATCCAAATGACATTTTTGGATTTGTATCAACGCGTAGTTCATTTACAGTTTTTGGCAACCAAGCACTTCTGTCTTCAACTGCTGCATTATACCCACTACCGCTTCCTTCAGTAGTGTATCCTAAACCTAATCCTGGTGCAACCTTTACTTCGTCCCACGGTTTGATATTTGACATTTTTGAACTAGGTACTTGACGAGATAAGTAAAAATCATTCATATTTGGCATACCATTTGCCCAAGTCATATTTTGTTGGGGTTTAAATAGTGGGGCTTGTTCACGTTTACGTAAAAAATGTGTCCCGCTACCCTGTTTATTATCTAATAAACTTTCTGAAGTATTATGATTAGCTCCAGCACCTTTTATTTTAGCACCAAAAAACGGTTTCATATTATTGTGCTTAAACTCTTTTTTATTAATAGGTTCTCCTGTTAGACCCATTACTGTTTGTATTGAACCACCTACACTCATATCTGGATTTTTTCGTTCAACGCGTTTGAATCCATCTTTCTTAAAGTATTTATCTGTTGACTGATTGGGATTATTATATCTTCTAACATTTGTAGAAGAAACACCTTTTTGTTTTGGATAATTGATGGGAGGCTGAATAGGTATAACATTTGTTAGGGCATTTGTAGGCTTACCCATATTTTCAAAACATTCTTCTACCATGGCATTACCTTTTTTACCTTTTTTATCTTGATTTGATATTACATACATTCCACCTAGTGCGCATAAAGGAATAGCAAGCTCCATATATATATAAACACGATTAGATTATTATTTGTAATTTTTACATCAAATAATAATTTTAAAAACTACCACAATTTCCCATTTTATCACATGATTTTGTCATGCCTGCTTGAGAATTAAATGGTTTCGAATTAATTGTACCATTTTCATTGAAAAGGCATTTTGGAGGTCTTGGTTTAAAATAATCCCTCTCTATTAGCCTCGTACTTAAATTATTATGAAATGGTATGCATGTATTTTCTTGGGGATTTAATGGCAATATACTGAAATTATTTTGCTCTAAATCTTTATAAAGCCATGCCGGATGCGTTACTCTTGATTGATTTGTTATTGGTTGGCAAACTGGATACTCAACTTTTTTAGAAGTTACTT
>Ga0315315_10001657_pt1 | contig 20476 bp, 19 predicted proteins | sample M140m3416metaG_FD_203699 | JGI IMG/M metagenome (GOLD analysis project Ga0315315, IMG submission 203699) | Ammonia-oxidizing marine archaeal communities from Monterey Bay, California, United States - M1 40m 3416 | ecosystem: Environmental > Aquatic > Marine > Intertidal zone | place: USA...
AAATTTTTAATGGTATGATTTATCTCCTGAATTACAGGAAAAACTTCTGTTAAATCAACCTCTGATTCATTCTTTCTAAAGTCTTTATTTAGAGCATCTTTTATATTATCTCTATTTGATAAGATATTTTCTTTTAATTTTTTTAATTTATGAATTCTCTCACTATACGTGGTAAGTTTTAATTGAGAGACATTCTCTTTTAAAATTTTATGACTATTAATTAATTTTTTTTCAGAAGTTATCATTCTTATTTAATAAACATCATTCCAATTATACAAAAAGTAAGACCAAGTATTGAGCTGAGAAATATATAAGATGTCATTAATAAAATTTTCCCTTCTTTTAATAGAAGTATTGATTCTATAGAAAAGGCAGAAAATGTTGTGAAACCACCACAAAAACCAATAATTATTAAATTAGTAAGGTTATTTGATAGATCCTCACTCATATTGTTAGTTGTTAATTTGAATATTATACCTGCTATAAAACATCCGATAATATTGATACATAATGTACCAAAAGGAAATGAAATTATTGTAGAAGATAGAAATTTAGAAATTGTATACCTTAAAATAGATCCAGTCATTCCTCCTATTCCAACAAATAAAAGATCCTTCATTTTTTTTCTTCAACAAATTCAAGAGATGCAGAATTAATACAATATCTTAATCCGGTTGGATTTGGACCATCATTGAAAATATGACCTAAGTGTCCATCACAATTTGAGCATACTACCTCAACCCTTTTCATACCATAACTATTGTCATCTAAGAAGCTGACATATTTTTTATCTTCTACATCAAAAAAACAAGGCCAACCTGTTCCAGATTCATATTTTGTTTTTGATGAAAAAAGTTTTTGACCACATCCTGCACATTTATATTCACCTTTTTCTTTATTATTCCAATATTTACCAGTAAATGCTCTCTCTGTCCCTTTTTCCCTTAATACATAATACTGTTCTTTTGTTAGTTTCTTAAGCCAATACTCATCTTTCTTATCTTGAGACGAACAAGACAATATAACTGTAAAAATTAAAGTAATTATTAAATAAATTTTCATTTATTAATGTTTACGTCTAATTGAGGGAAAGGGATACTTAATCCATTTCTTGGAAATTCAGAATATACTTTTTCATTATAATCAAATTTCACTTCTAGGAAGTCTTCAGATTTCACCCACACTCTTACCATTATGTTAACTGAACTATCTGCGAGTTCAGAAAGAACTACAAGTGGTTCTTTGTCTTTCAATATCCTTTTATCATTCTTAATCCACTTTAATAGAAGATTTTTAGCCTTTTCGAAGTCATCTCCATATGCAATAGAAAATGTCCATATAATTCTTCTTGTATTCTCAGAGGAAAAGTTAGTTACTATTGAGGTCTGAAGAATTCCATTAGGAATAATTACCCTTTTATTATCTATAGTAGTTAAAATAGAATTAAAAATTTGAATTTCTTTTACAGTTCCTTGCGTTCCCTCATACTCTATAAAATCACCTACTTTAAAAGGTTTAAAGAATAGGATCATCACACCAGCTGCAAAATTTTGTAGGGTATCTTTTAGTGCTAAACCAACAGCTAGACCTGCAGCACCTAAAATTGCTAAAAAAGAGGTCATTTCAACTCCTATCATAGATAATACAGATATAATTAGAGCGACTTGAAGTGTTATCGATAATAAAGATCTAAAAAAAGGAACTAAAGACTTATCAATATTTCTGCTGGAAAGAAATTTTTCTAAAATATTTATAACTTTTTTTATTGCACTATTTCCTACTAGCAAGAAAATGAAACCCAATATTATTCTTGGAGCATATTCAATAATTAGATTTAGTAAATAAGTATAACTTTCTGGGCTTAAAATATCATTCATATAACAAATGTAATTTAATCTTCTGGATATGGAATGAATATAATCTTAGATTTATTTTCCATAACGACAAGTAAACAACAGTACTCATCTTTATTTTTATATTTTTCTTTAAAGATTTTCTCATTATTAATTATATTTTTTTCTGATAAGATTTCAAGATATGATGCGAAGTATTTCCATTCATTATCAAAAAACTCTTTAAAATCTATAAATAGAGAACCTAGGTTAATATTATTTTTACTCATTATAATAACTGGATAATCTGAGAATTTTTTTTCTATAATTTTTAGAGTTGCAATTTTAAGTTTATCTGCTACCTTAATAAAATCTGAAGAGATAACTCCCATCTCTTGAATATCTAAGTCATTATTTTCTTCCATGCTTCAATAAACTTACTATATTTAAGCTGATTTTATGAATAGGATTCTCAAAATATTTTTATTTATATTTTTGGCTACCTTATATAGGTTAAATGCAAACCATATAGTTGGAGGTGAAATTGAAATGATTCATATTGGTGCAGAAAACTCATTTACTTATAGGGTTAAATTGATTCAATACTTTGACTGTGCTCAAACTGCAAACCCTGGTCCGGATGATTTAATATCATATACTATTTTTAGGAAATCAGATGGTCAAGCAATGAGAAATGGAACAATGTTTATTACTAATCAGGAGTTTGTTCCATATACTAACCCTGATTGTGCTCTCGGATTTCTGTGTACATTAAAAGTTGAATATTCTCATGAAATCACATTAGATCCAGACGATTTTAATGATCCAGATGGATATGTAATAGTTTGGGAGAGATGTTGTAGAAACTGGTCAACAAAAAATCTTGTAAATCCAGGATGGAATGGTATGACGTATACTTTACATTTTCCACCTGTGGTAGACTCTAATGGTAATCCATTTATAAATTCATCGCCTAGATTATTCCCTCCATTAAGTGATTATGCCTGTGTAAATCAGTTATTTTATATTGATTTTGCAGGAAAGGATGATGATGGAGACTCAATTGTTTATTCACTTGCTGCTCCCCTAGATGATAACCAACCAAATGTTGAACCTATTGACCCTGTTCCTCCTCCGACTTCTCCACCACACCCAATTGTTGATTTTGCACCCGGATATAATATTGCAACTATGATACCAGGTGATCCCGCCCTTTCAATATCTAATGAAGGATTTATTACTGTAACACCCACTGAAGTAGGTTTATATGTTTTTTCAGTAAAGGCAGATGAGTATAGAAATGGAATAAAAATAGGAGAAGCAAGAAGAGATTTTCAGATGTTAGTAGTTGATGGTTGTAGTCCACCAGACCCTCCAGAGGCATTAGTTAAGGTTCCAGGTCAAGAAGAATATTATAAAGAAGACGATACCATAATATATGTGGCCTCGCAACCAAAATGTTTTGATCTTTTTGTTACTGATGATATTGGGACAAATGTAACTCTCAACGCAATTGGTGTAAATTTTGGTAATGGAGGAAAATCGGATTTAAATGATATTTTTTCATTTAGTGAAGGATCAATCAATGAATCTGGAGACACTTTAAAGGTTCAAGTTTGTGTATCAGATTGTCCATATGTTCAAAATGAACCTTATTTAATTGATTTGATTGCTGCTGATGATGCTTGTCCTCTTCCACAGAGAGATACTGTAAGAGTTACTTTGATAGTTGAACCACCAACAAATAGTGATCCGTTTTTTATTAATGAAAAAGATACAAATTTTGTCTCACTACCATGGAACTCCTCATTTTCAACTGTTATTAAAGGAAAAGATACTGACCTTGATAGTCTTAGTTTAAATTATTTTCTTATACCATCTAATGATAAGATAAATCTAGCTGAATATGGTATTTCTTTTGACAAAGTCGAAGATAATCCAGGTAACATTTCTGGAATGCTTAATTTTGATACAAATTGTAGAGACTTTGATTTTTCTAATAGGACAGAGTTTATGATAGGTGTTGTTCTTGATGACCTCGATACCTGTGATATATCAAATCAAGATACAATATTTTATAATTTAAATGTAGAGTTACCAATTAACACTGGACCAAAATTAACGTCAGATAAAGAAATATCTGATAGTGTTAAATCAAGACCTAACTTTTCAATTATTGAGGTTGAAACAAATTTATCAGGGAGTTACTCATTAAACCTTTTCTCTGATGATGAAGATAAGGATACAGTTGTCATAAATGCTGTTGGAGTTGGTTTTGATATAGAGGATATAAATGGAGTCCTATCCACTTTTAATTCCTTACCAGGAAGTATTGATGGAAGGTTTGATATTAATTTTGAATGTATTGATTTTCCATACAATGATATAAATCAGTATAAGATAAACTTTATAACCGAGGATATTGATTTTTGTCAAGAAATGAATGCGGATACTATTCAGCTCGTCATAAAAATTAATCTTGATGAAAATTCTATTCCAGAGATAAATAATGAAGATCAATATACATTAGATGTAAATAACTCATTTGAAGTCGAAATAAATGCATCTGATTCTGATAAAGATGACTTATTATTACTAAAAATGGTATCTGATGGACTTCCTGGTGAGTTCTCTTTTGCGGAAGCGTACGGTACTGGCGAAGTGTCTAGTATATTAAAATGGACTCCATCATGTCAAGAATTAAATGATGATTTCTCAGATAAACTTTATGAACTTACTTTTGATGTTACAGATAATAGTTGCCCAAATACGGCTAAATCATCTAAAAATATTAGATTTTTACTTGTAAAGCCTCAGGTTAATTGGGATGAATTTAATCCCCCTAATGCTTTTAGCCCTGATAGTGACGGAATTAATGATCAATTTAGATTAACGAATTTATCAGATCCAAATCAAAATTTACCATTAGATGGTTGCGATGATAACTTTGAGTCGATAGTATTTGTTGATAGAACTGGAGTAGAGGTATATAAATCTTTTAATAGAGAATTCCAGTGGGATGGAGGCGGGTTATCTTCTGGTGTATATTTTTACTATATTAAATACACAATATCAGATTATAGAGGAACAGTGACAATTGTTTATTAATCTAAACTATAGATTCTAATGATTTTTTTAAGTCATCGATAAGTAAATCTGTTTCTTCTAGTCCTACATAAAACCTTATATAGTTATGAGGTAAAAAATCAGTTTTTGAATAGTATTCACTATCATTATTGTATCTGGATATTTCTGGAAATATTAATGACTCATGACCACCCCAAGAGGCACCCATATAAAAATTATTGAGATTATTACAGAATTTCTCTATTATTGACTTTTCATCGGTTTTAAGTGCTATAGTAAACTGACCGCATGGTTTTTTAATATATTTTCTAGCTAAATCAAATTGATGGAAATTCTCTGAGTGAGGATAAATGACATTCTCAACTAATTCATGATCTTCTAAAAATTTTACTACAAGTGGAGTAGATTCCGAAATATATTTCATCCTTACACTAAGTGTTCTTAAACCATTAATAAAAAGCCATGAATTAAATGGAGATAAGACACTTCCTATTAACTTAAATTCTCTATTGTTAATACTTTCTATTGTGTGATTTGATCCACAAATAATTCCGCCCATTGCATTTGCGTGTCCACCTATATATTTTGTTGCAGAGTGAACAATTAAGTCAATACCCCATTTGGATGGGTTACAGTTTATTGGTGATGAATAACTATTATCAATTATAGTTATAATTTTATTTTCTTTAGCTAATCTAGAAATTAATTCTAAATCTTGCATCTGATATGTCCATGAATTAGGGCTTTCTAGATAAATTACTTTTGTGTTATCTTTTATTGCTTTTGAAAAATTTTCAATCTTTGTGCCATCAACAAAAGAAACCTCTATATTAAGTTTTGGTAAAATTTCTTTCATAAATCTATCAGTACCAGTGTAAGGTCTTTTTATTGATATTATATGATCACCTGAATTTACTTGTGAAAGTATAGCTGTTGTTATTGCTGCCATTCCACTACTTAGTGCAATTGACTTTTCAGTTCCTTCTAAAGCCGCAATCTTCTTCTCTAGTATTGATGTAGTTGGGTTACTTCCTCTAGTATAAAATGGATTAGAACTTTCTGAGGACATGGCTTTTCTCATATCATCAACATTAGAAAAAAGAAAGTTAGAATTAGAAAAAATTGGAGGTATTGCTGCGTTAAAGTAGCTTTCTTTATCTTCAGCAAGCTGATTTATTATATTATTTATCATTGAATGGGTTGTTTGTAAATACGAAATTATAATAATTTAATTAAACTATATTTATATAATGAAAAATAAAGTTGCTGTAATTACAGGTGGATCTTCAGGAATTGGAGAAGCTTTAGCATATAAGTTTTCTAAAGAAAATTTCGATGTTGTAATTGGCGGAACCAATGGAGAAAGAATTAAATCTGTTCTATCTAACATAAAAGAAAAAGGGGGTAGGGGCGAAGGAATTATTCATGATGTATCTTCATCTGATGATGTTAAGAAAATGGTTGATTTAGCAGTTAATAAATTTGGTAGGATAGACGTGTTAATATGTAATGCTGGAATTTCAATTAGGTCATTATTTGAAGATGTTGATATTAAATCTTTTGAGAAATTATTTAGCATTAATTTTTTAGGATCTGTGTATTGTGTTAAACATTCACTTCCTTATATAATTAAGAGCTCTGGTTCAATTATTGCCATTTCATCTTTAAATGGTTTTATTGCTACACCTACAAGAACAGCATATGTATCATCAAAACATGCAATGCAAGGTTTTTTTGATTCTTTAAGACTTGAACTTAAGAGAAAAAATGTACATGTAATGGTAGCTTCGCCTGGGTATGTACATAGTAATTTCAGAAAAAATACATTAAAATCAGATGGAAAAAAGGAGGGAAAAACCTCAAGAGATCATGCTAATATGATGTCACCGGAAGAAGTAGCTGAAAAGGTATTTAGAGGATATTTAACAAAAAAAAGAGATCTAATTTTTACATTTAGGGGTAAGCTAGCTTATTTAATTAAAAATTGGTTTCCAAAAGTTGCAGATAGGTTAGCTTATAATGAAATTTTAAATGAACGTGAATCCTTATTGAAAAATTATTAGTTAATTAATCTAATATTTTTTTTTCTAACGTATCTCTTCTCACTCATAATAATTACTTCATACCATATTTCTAAGTCTTTAGATACACTTATCTTATCCCCTTTATTTAAAATTTTATATAAATCGGACCCCGAAGAAGGCTCTTTCATTATAAATGTGTTTTCCTTAAATACAATTCCTTCTTTTAGAGGTTTAAAGTTGATTATAATAAGTATTAGGGCACAGGAAGTATAAAAAAAAGGAATTAGGAAAATAGCTTTTCTCTTTTTAAAAAACTTTATTGAATTTACTATGAAAATAAAGCATGAAATAATAAGAAGAAATATTAATAGGTATCCATTATATTTTTCATAAAAACGAATAAATGTTTTCTTATTATCTTCATCATATCCAGATAAATTTTTACTTAATACTATATCTTTTATTTTTTTCTTTACTTTAAGTTTATCATCTTTTTTTTGGAAAATTTCAAGATAAAAAATTGCTTTTTCATAATTCCCTATGCTCTCTTCAATAGCTGACATTTTTAATAACATACTATTTGAAAATTGATTTTCAACATAGAAAATTGAATCATATATTTTTTTTGATTCTAAATAATTTTTTTGATAAAATAAAGAATCAGCTTTTTCTATTGACCCATAAGAAAATGAGTTAGTAAATATTGATAATATCAATATTTTAAATAGACTATATATTTTCATACACATGAAACTCAACTTTTGATTTTGTATCACCTTTCTCTAAAAATAAATCATATTTACCTGGGTTTATAAATTTATTATAATGAATAAAATAAGGTTGATCACTATTAATTTTATCTAAGATAAGATCCCATCTTATCTGATTTATTCCTTTTCTACCTTCAGATTTATATTTCCATAAAATTTTATTTTCTTTCTTAATAACTAACTCATATTTTCTATCATTATTTAAATTAAATGATATTGGAACTTTTTGATATGTATGCATTAGTGGTTCTCTGTGTGTATCATTAAATTTTGGTAAGAACATTCTCTTTGAAGAAAATAAGAATTCTTCTTTAATATTTTTTCCTTTCTCAAAATAGTAATGTAGAGGATCTAAGTTGAATTTGAATATCCCTCTCCCATGAGTCGAAATAATTAAATCATTAGAAGATTTATGAATTTCTATATCAGAAACACTACTCATTGGAAGATCTCTTCCAAAAATATTCCAAGACTTACCTCTATCCAGACTAATATATAGTCCCCTGTATAGTCCAGCATATAAAATATCTTCGAATTTTTCATCTTCTTTAATAATATTTATTGGTTCATTTGGTAAGTTTCCTGACAATTTCTTCCATTTTTTTCCATAATCTTCTGAGACGTATAAATATGCACTTAGATCATCATAATTGATTCCAGTCATTGACATATACACTCTAGAATTTTTGAATTTGGAAGGTTCAATGCTTCTTATATATGCATCTCCTATATTTTCTGATCTTTCTTCCCAAGATTTTCCATCATTTTTAGTTACCCATATTGAACCTCTATCACTGCCAAAATATAATAAACCTCTCTCTAACTTTGACTCTGCAATGGATCCTGCAGAAAAAGATTTTTTATCTGATAATTTAATTAAGTTTTTACTGATTAACTCCCAGGAATCTCCTCTATTTATTGACTTGAAAACAAAATTTCCAGCGTGGTATAGAGTCTTAGGGTCATGGTCTGATATAAAATAAGGAGTAATAAAATTATAATTCAAATCATCATTAATATTTTTTGGTAGTTTAGGTTTTATAGGTATCGAAATACCAGATTTCAAATTTTTTCTTCTAATTGCACCGTTCTGCATGCTAAAGTAAACAACGTCATTGTCTGTAGGGTCAACTTGAGTAATACACCCATCGCCTCCATCCCAAGCATCAATCCATAGATATTTCCACTTTTCATTAAATGAGTTATTCCACTCATCAGATGGGCCATATACTGTTGCATCGTCTTGAGTGCCACCATAAATATTATATGGAGTTTTATTATCAACTTCAATATCGTAAAACTCACCAGTGGGTAGGTTGTTATAATGGAGCCATGAATTTCCTTTATCGTAACTAATAAATAATCCTCCGTCATTTCCTAATGCAATATGATTTGGGTTAAGGGGGTTTATCCATAGTTCACAGTGATCAAGATGTAACCCTTTTGCCTGGCTTGGGTTAATCCTTTTAACTGTTCCCTTCAAATTATTGAAGTTCTTACCTCCGTCATTACTATAAGCAGCCCTAACCCCAAGTCCATAAATTTCATCGTCATTATCAGGACTAACATATATATCAGTAAAATACCACCCAATACCTGGAAAAATAAGAAGCTCTTCTTTATGTGTTCTTTGCCAGGTATCACCTCCATCTTCTGTTTTATATACTTCTGCAGCTTCTGATCTCGGCTTTGAAAGGTTATCAATTAGTACATATGCTTTTTCTGGATTTGAATAAGAAACTGCTACACTACTTCTTCCCATTTTATTTCCATATGGTAGCCCTTTTTCCATTTTAATCCAACTATCTCCATTATCAATACTTTTATATATACCACTCTTATAACCACTTATTCCTGGGTTGTTTTCCCACATTGTAGTGTATATTATATTAGGATCAGACCTTGAAATGATAATATCGTTTGACCCTGTTTTCTCATCAATATGTAAAACATTATTCCATGTCAAACCTCCATCTAATGTCCTATATACTCCTCTATTTATATTTTTTGACCAGAAATGACCTAAAACACTCACAAAGACTATATCTGGGTTATTGGGATTAATAGAAATTTCTCCAATATGCCATGAATCATTAAGGCCTATATGTTTCCATGTTTCTCCACCATCTTTTGACTTATATACACCTGTGCCTGGCATTGTAAAGTTTCTCGCTTTTTTGAGACTTTCTCCAGTTCCAACATATATTATATCACTATTTGAAGGGGCGATAGCTATGTCACCTATACCTATAGAAGGGACATCATTAAATATAGGTTTCCATGAGATACCATTATTTGTTGTTTTCCATAAATTCCCAGATCCAAATGCAACATACATTGTACCTGGATTTTTTTCATCTACTTGAATTGACTCAACTCTTGCTGAGTTAATAACTGGTCCTATTTGAATCCAATCAATATTAAATGGTGTTGATTTTTTATGCTCACTATATTCAATATATGAAGATATTAAAGGGGATTCTTTCTGTTGAGAATTTAAAATATTATTTACGTAAAAAATTAATATATAGATTAAAAAAAATTTTTTCATTTTTGAATATAATAATTTAATCTGATTGTTAAAATATCAATAACATTTTCTAGTTTTGCGCGTTCCATTTGTTATGATTGGCTAGCTCAGCTGGTAGAGCATCTCCCTTTTAAGGAGAGGGTCCTGGGTTCGAGCCCCAGGCCAATCACTCTTTAATTCCTTTATTTTTTAATAAAAAACCTCCTACTACAGCAGCAGTCTCCGTTCTTAATATCATGCTTCCTAATGATATTTTTTGATAACCCTCTTCAAAAAGAAGCGATTTTTCTGCAGAAGTAAAATCACCTTCTGGGCCTATCATAATAATTGAATCACCTTTATTTTTACCTTCTATTTTTAATGATGATGGTTCTATATCAGCAACGAATTTATTTTTGAATTTAAATTTTTTTAAAAATAAGTTAAGATTATAAATTTTATCAATTTCAGTTTTAAATAATGAGTTACATTGTTTCATTGCTGAAATTATTTTCTTTTCTAATCTATCATTTTTAATTTTTTTTCTTTCTGAGTTTGAAGTAATAATAAAGATGATTTTACTAATTCCAATTTCAGTTAACTTTTCAACCATCCACTCTAATCTGTTATAACTTTTTGGAGGTGCAACTGCTACACACGTATGGTTTGGTTTTTTTTTTGAGATTGTTTTCACCCAATTATGAAGATAAACCTTCTTGTTTTTAATCTTTTTTATTTCTGTTGAGTAAAGGTTTCCGCTTCCATCAGTAATTAAGATTTTATCTCCTCGACTTTTTCTCAACACATTGCAGCAGTGATTATATTCTGATCCTTCTAAATAATCTGTTTTTATATTTTCTAGGTAAAATAATTGCAATTTTCTATATTTAATTACTAAACTAAACTACAAAAAATGATTTCACTTTTACTATTATATTCATTTATAAATTTTCAATCAGATTTTAAAGGATTTTCAAGTAAGGACGAAGCTTTATATTACTCTAAAATTTTAGATTGCGATGGTTATTTTTCAAAAGATGAAGATGGAAAGACATTTTTTTTTCCTTGCAAATCGCAATTAGAACTTGAGTCTGCTTTCCAGGAGAAAGAAGTAGAACCAAAAGTGACTGAAATTTGGGACCCTGAACCTGAGGCTGTTTACCCTGGTAAAACTTTTAGAGAGGCACCTTCTGATGCAATAGTATTATTTTCCAGTAATAATTTAGATGAATGGGTTCATAAAGATGGAGAGGAAGCAAAATGGAATATTGAAGGTGATTATTTTACGGTCAATCCTGGATCAGGTGATATATTAACAAAAAAATCTTTTGGAAGTTGTCAGCTACATGTAGAATTTAGAACTCCATCTGTAATCGTTAGTAGTGGTCAGGGTAGGGGAAATAGTGGTGTTTATTTTATGGAAAATCCTAAATCTCCTGGTGATTCTGGTTATGAAATACAAGTTTTAGATTCTTATAAAAACAGAACCTACTCTAATGGACAGGCGGGAAGTGTTTATAAGCAACATATACCTTTGGTTAATGCTTCTAAGGAGCCAGGAGAATGGCAATCATATGATATTATTTTTAAAGCCCCTATCTTTTCGGAAAAAGGAAATTTAGAGTCTCCTGCATATATAACAGTCTTTCATAATGGAGTTTTAATTCAAAATAATGTTCAAATTCAAGGTTATGTAAAATATATTGGATATCCAGAGTATAAGGCTCACCCGCCTAAGTTACCTCTTAAACTCCAAGATCACAGTAATAAAGTTAGTTATAGAAATATTTGGGTTAGGGAATTATAATATTAAACTTAAAAAATGAAGAATTTATTAAATTATATACTATTAATAGCAATACTAATATCCTGTTCAAAAGATGGGGACTCATTAGTTGATCCAGATGCTTTGACAGATCATGAGATTATAGCCCATCAAAACAATAGAGTTTCCTCTCTTCTTATGTCTAAAAGTGAATATAAAAATTGGGTAGATAATGATGAATTTACAAATTCTGAAAAAAGAACAGCATTAACTAATGATATATATAAAAAATATGCAGATAAGTATGATTTCATATTTTTCATATTGAATGAACCTAATATCCCAGAAAATTTATCTTACTATGGTAAGTTAATTGGTGTTTCAAATAATGTTGAGGGAACTGGGCAAGGTATTTATGATTACTCCACACAGTACGGTTCTTCTGGTAAATTAAAAGCTATTATGCAGCTTACTGGTTTGGAGTATTTGCGTGGCGGTCCTGCTCTTCATGAATTAGCACATAACTGGGCAAATTTTGGTATTAATTCACATTACATAGATGGACCCGGAAATAATATTAGTTCCTTTAGTTATAAACCTCATTGGGGTTTTACTGGTGGTAGTTCAAAAGGTCAACTTGGTGGTTTTGAACAAAGTACACTAATTGAAAATGGAGGAAATTCATATTCTGTTAATAGTTTTGGGGGTTTTGCTAATGGTGGTAATGGAGTACCATTCAATGAATTAGAATTGTATCTTATGGGAATGATACCTTCATCTCAAGTATCAGACTTTGATGTATTTTCAGATATAACTTCATTCTCAGCCAACGATAATAAGTTTCTTTTTTCTGCTAATAATAGAGTTACTCATAATTCATCATCACTAGAAAGTTTATTAGGGAAAAGAATTCCAAATTCTAATGATTCACAGAAAAATTTTAAAATATTTGCTATTGTAATTACTGACTCACCATTAACTGAAGATGAGTGGGATAGAGTAGATGCAACCGCTGAATGGTTTTCAAAGAAAGGTGACGACGGATCTTACCTATATAATTTTTGGGAGGCTACAAATGGTCTAGGTTCAATTGATATAGAGAACTAAGAAATTTTTTCAATGATTATATTGTGGTTAGTGTAAACACAGATATCAGCTGCAATTTTTAAGCTTTTCTTTACTATATCTTCTGATGATAATTTTGGATTATTTTCTTTTAGGGCAATAGCAGCAGCCTGGGCGTACATACTACCTGATCCTATTGTTGCTATATTATTATCTGGTTCAATCACATCACCAGTTCCTGAAACAATTAGAATTTGTTTATTGTCAGCTATAATCATCATGGCCTCAAGTCTTCTTAAATACCTATCCATTCTCCAGTCCTTAGCTAACTCGATTGCAGACCTTTTCATATTTCCACCATATTTACTTAGTTTTTCTTCGAATCTCTCAATCAAAGTAAATGCATCTGCAGTTGATCCAGCAAAACCAGCTAATATCTTACCATCAAGTAGAATTCTAATCTTATTAACATTGCTTTTTGCAACTGTATTTCCCATTGTTGCTTGTCCATCTGCTCCAATTGCAACTTTACCGTCTTTAAGAACGGCACATACTGTTGTAGATTTAATTTTTGACATCTATACTAAAATTTTTATTGGATCTTCTATAAGTTCTTTAAGTGTCTTTAGAAATGCTGAACCGATTGCTCCATCAACTATTCTATGATCACATGAAAGAGTAACTTTCATAACATTTCCTATAACAATTTCACCATTTTTGACGATTGGTGTGTTTTTTATTCCCCCAACTGCCAATATACAAGCATCATTTGGATTGATTATTGCTGTAAATTCTTCTATGCCAAACATCCCGAGATTAGAAATAGTAAAGGTATTTCCTTCCCAATCAGATGGTTGAAGATCTTTATTTTTAGCTCTTGTAGCAAGATTTCTTACTTCTGAAGATATGTGAGATAATGATTTATTATCAGCAAATCTTATCACTGGGACTAGTAATCCCTCATCAACAGCTACAGCAACTCCAATGTGTATGTGATGATTAATTCTCATTTTATCTGTTAGAAAACTCGCATTTACCATAGGGTGCTTCCTAAGAGCTACAGCACAAGCCTTTACTATTATGTCATTGAAAGATATTTTGACATCTGAAGTTTCATTTATTTTATTTCTTCCTTCAATGCAATTATCCATATTAATTTCCATAGTAAGGTAGAAATGCGGTGCAGAAAACTTACTTTCAGCAAGTCTCTTTGATATGGTCTTTCTCATCTGAGAAACAGGTACTTCATCAAAAGACTCACTAGAGTGAATTTGAGGTAATTTTATTGATTCTGTCTGTAAATTATCGGATGGCTTAAAGTTTATTATATCTTCCTTAATAATTCTGCCACCTTCTCCTGAACCTTTAACTTTTAATATATCAATTCCTTTTTCTTCGGCTAATTTTTTTGCAAGTGGGGATGCCTTTATCCTTAAACCATCTTTTGGAAAATTAATATCAATCTCTTCAATTATACTCTCAGAATTTTTTTCTTTATTTACCTCTTCTACCTCTTCTACCTCTTCTACCTCTTCTACCTTTTCCTCATCTACAATATCTTTAGTTTCCTGGGTTTTTTTCTCTTCTATTATTGAAATATTAACTTCACTAGCAATCTCACTTAATATTTCATCAATATTTTCATCTTTTTCTCCAATTATTGCTATAACACCATCTACTGGGACAGAATCGCCATCATTTACACCAATATGAAGTAGGATTCCATCATCGTATGACTCAAGCTCCATTGTTGCCTTATCAGTTTCTACTTCTGCTAAAATATCTCCAGATTTTATATCATCACCAACTTTCTTTAGCCATCCAGCTATGACACCTTCTTCCATTGTGTCGCTCATCTTCGGCATTCTAATTATCTCGGCCATTTAAAATTTTTGATCAAATTTAAATTAAAATTTGTTATTAAGATTAACATAAGAAAATTATTATTTTTATTGAATGATAGATAGATACTCACTAATTAATACTAATTCAATATCTGAATTTTTAGTAGATAAAAGTACTGTTTTGAAATCATTATATAATGCCCACCCAACTTTAGAACTTCCAATAATTGATATCAATAAGAAAAAATTAGTTAATACTTTATGGGGGTCTAACCCATTACTATCTAATAATAAATCTTTAGCAAAGAGGTTGATTAACCTAGATATATCTAAAATAAAAAAAAGCAATATACTTCTGAGTCAATTTAAATTTGATAGGTGTTTAATACCATGCGATGGTTTTTATTTTTGGAAAAAAATTAATAAAAAAGAAAAGATTCCTTTTTACTTTTCATTTCAGAAAGATAAATTAATGTATTGTGCTGGAATTAAAGAGAAATATGAAGATTTATCAGGAAATTCATTTTACTACTTTACATTTTTAACAACTCAATCAGACCAGAAATGGAGGAAATACACTAACTATTCACCTATGGTATTTGATCCTAGATATTTTGATATATGGTTTGATAAAAGATCAAATTTTAATAAGATTTTATCTTTTATGTCACCATTTAGATTCTCTGATTTTAATAACTATTCAATATCTCCGTATTTTGAAAAAAAGACTCTTTATGATAAAACTATTATTGAAGCAAAAGAAAATCTTAACCAATATGGTAATTATTCTCTTTTTGATTAAAAAAAAATATCTAGTTTTGATTTATGCCAAAATCTAAAATTAAAGGAGTAGGTTTTTATGTTCCAAAAAATGTAGTTAAAAATACTGACTTGGAGAAGATGATGGATACGAATGATGAATGGATCAAAGAGAGAACAGGTATCGAGGAAAGGAGGTGGGTGGATAATGATTTGACTACTTCACAAATGGGCACTTATGCTTCTGAAATTGCTATAAAAAACGCAAATATTTCTAGAGAAGAAGTAGATTTTATAATTTTTGCTACCCTAAGTCCTGATTATTATTTTCCTGGTTGTGGTGTTTTAATTCAAAATAATTTAAAAATAAAAGAGGTAGGTGCATTAGATATTAGAAATCAGTGTTCAGGTTTTATTTATGGGTTATCTATTGCTGATCAATACATAAAATCTGGAATGTATAAAAATATTTTAGTAGTTGGTAGTGAGATTCATTCTGGTGCATTAGACAAGTCATCTAGAGGAAGATCAGTATCTGTTATATTTGGAGATGGAGCTGGAGCTGCGATTGTTTCAAGGAGTAATGACAATTCAGAAATTTTATCTACACACCTTCATTCTGAAGGGAAATACGCTAAAGAATTAGCTGTTATTGAACCTTCTACTACTTTCTGGGTTGATAAAATAATTAATAACTCCAGTGATGATGAAAAAGGATTTTATCCTAAAATGAATGGTAATTTTGTTTTTAAGAATGCTGTAATAAGGTTTGAAGAGGTGATCAATGAAGCCTTAAACTATTCAAATTATACAATAGAGGATATTGACATTTTGATTACTCACCAGGCTAACCTTAGGATAAGTAAGTTCATACAAAAGAAAATGAATATTGAAGATGATAAAGTCTTTAATAATATAATGAAATATGGTAATACTACTGCTGCTTCAATTCCCATTGCAATTTCTGAAGCATTAGAAAAAAATAAAATTAAAAATGGAGATTTAGTATGTTTGGCTGCTTTTGGAAGTGGTTTTACTTGGGCTTCAGCTCTTATAAGATGGTAAGGTTAATAAAAATAGTGTCTATTTTTTTTCTTTTAACTTTTCATAGTTTTTCTCAAAAACTATATATACCAATTTCCGATCCTGAAATATTAAAAATTTATAAATCTGGAGAGAAGTTATCAGATGGAGAGTATCTATCCAAGGATGATGAAGGAAATATAAGAGTCAAGGGTAGATTTAATAAAATAACTCCTATTGGAAAATGGTATATATTTTTTAAAAACGGAAACCTAATGGCTTATTATAATTATAATGACCAAGGTGAATTAGATGGTATATTTGTAGAGTATTATGATAACTCACAGCTTAAAATCTCTGGTTATTTTGTGGAAAATTTACAAAGTAAATTATGGCAAACATTTTATAAAGATGGAGTAGAGGAGACAGCTGGAGAAATGCTCGACGGAAAAAGATATAAAACATGGTTATATTATCATCCTAATGGAAAAATAAAAGAAGTATCTAATTATAATGTTAAAGGAAGACTAGATGGGGATTTTATATCATATGATAAGTTTGGAACTCCGATAAGTAAAGCATTTTATACAAATAATAAGATTGATGGAGAATACTATGAATTTTATTTTAATGAAAAAATTGCTTTGAAAGGATATTATAATTTAGGATTAAAAGATAGTGTTTGGATAGAGTTTGGACCCTATGGAAGGAAATCATTTGAGAAAAGATATAGAAATGATCTCCCTCATTCTAAGTGGATATATTATTATGAAAATAATGGCTCTGTTCAAAAGGAAGAGCACTACACTAATGGAATAAAGAATGGAAATTTTAAAGAATTTTATCCAAGTGAAAGAATTGCTAAATCATATAATTATAGAAATAATTTATTGAATGGAGAATACAAAGAGTACCTACCTTATGGATATCTAAGTGTAAAAGGAGAATTTTTAAATAATTTAAAAACAGGTCTTTGGGAAACATATAACGAAGATGGAGAAATATTTTCAATTGGCAGATATATTAATGATTATCAAAATGGAGACTGGAAGTATTTTCATAAATCTGGAAATATATCGTCTGAAGGGAAATTTATAAATGGTTTTGAGTCAGGAAAGTGGATCAGTTATTTTGAAGGAGGTGAGTTAGATGAAGTTGGTGAGTATGTTAATGGATTAAAAGATGGTATTTGGGGAAGGTTCAATATAAATGGTGAAGTAAAACAAGAAGAAATATATAATTTAGGTAAATTAATTTCTGTATCAGAATTCAAGTTACTTAATGGTCAAATAATAACAAATAGTACTTTTAAAGATGGCGCCGGTGAGTTAATTGATTATTACGAGAATGGAGATATATTTTCAAAAAGTAATTATTTAGATGGGGAATTAGATGGTTATTTTGTTGAATTTCATTCTAATGGTAAAATATCACAGAGAGGTAGTTATAGAAATAATGAAAAGGTTGGATTATGGTATCAGTACAATAGGAGGGGTAGTTTAATTAATAAGAACAGTTATGATTAGAGATATTATTATTGCAATTGATGGTCACTCAGGGTGTGGTAAAAGTACTACTTCAAGATTGTTAGCTAAATATTTAAATTTTAAATATTTAGATTCTGGAGCAATGTACAGGGCCGTTACCTTATTCTTTATGAATAACAATATACTTCCTTCACAAGATATTGAAATAAATAATGCTTTGAAGGATATACAAATTGATTTCAAATATGTTGATGGAGAACAACATATTTTTTTAAATAATAATGATGTTGAGTCAGATATTAGGTCCGATGATGTTTCAAATAATGTTTCTTTATTCAGTTCTAATTCTTTTCTTAGAAAATTTTTAGTAAATAAACAGAAGGCATTTGGTAACAATAAGGATATTGTTGTTGAGGGTAGAGATATTACTACAGTAGTTTTTCCTGATGCTGAAATTAAAGTTTTTATGACAGCAAATATTGAGGTGAGAGCTAAAAGGAGATTTAATGAGATGAAAATTAAAAACCCTGAAATAACATATAGTGATGTTATTGATAATTTAGAAAAAAGAGATGTTCAAGACTCGACCAGAAAAGATAGCCCATTAATGATAGCAAATGATGCTTTTATTTTAGATACATCTGATCTTGAAATTAGTGAACAGGTAGATAAAATCATTAATTTTATTAAGAAAAAATTTTCTTAATTTTTTATCAAAAAAAAATTAAGAAATAGATTTTTTAGTCTTATTTTTGTCGCGAATTGAACTTACTATTCGCTTAAATGTCTCTTAAAATTAATCTTACAAAAGGATTTGATATTAAACTAAAGGGATCGGCAGTTGAAGAGATATCAGATTACAATGCACCAAGTTCATACGCATTAAAACCAACAGATTTTATTGGATTATCCAGACCCAAACTATTGGTTGCAGAAGGAGATGAAGTTAAATCTGGAACACCTATTTTATTTGATAAATTAAATGAGAATGTAATGTATTCATCTCCTGTAAGTGGAGAAGTTGTTGAAATTATAAGAGGTGAAAAGAGAAGACTAGAAGAAATTAGGATATTACCTGATAAAGTAAATAAGTTTTTAAAATTTAAGAAGTATAAAGAATCAGATATTAATAAGTTATCTAGAGAAGAAATCATAAATAATTTATGTGATTCTGGTGTTTGGCCAAACTTAATACAAAGACCCTTTGGTATGGTTGCAGACCCTAAACTTTCACCAAAATCAATTTTTATTTCTTTCTTCGATACTAACCCGCTTTCTCCTAATTACTCTTATGTATACTCAGACGATAGAAAGCATATAAAAATTGGCATTGAAGTCATTAAAATGTTGACTGAGGGAAAAGTATATCTTAATCATAATTCTGATACTTTATCTGATTTTAGCTTTGATGGTTGTGAAAATAACCTTTTTTCAGGTCCTCACCCATCAGGTAATGTAGGTATTCAAATTCATCATATTGACCCAATAAATAAAGGAGATGTAGTATGGACAACTACACCTCAAGGACTAGCTGAGATTGGTAGGTTGTTTATTGAGGGTAGGTATGATTCTTCTAGAAAAATTTGTGTTGTAGGTTCAGAAGTTGTTAATCCAAAATTTTATAAATGTAATTATGGTATTAATATAGGCCCTATTATTAATAAAGAAAATGATCATAATTGTAGAGTAATTTCTGGTAATGTTCTTACAGGAAATTCTATAGGATCCAATGGCTATTTAGGATTTTATGATAATATGATATGTGTCTTACCTGAAGGGGATAATCATTCTTTCCTAGGTTGGATAATGCCAGTTGCTAATAAATTAAGTTTTCAAAGAGCATTTGGTCTGCTATCTTTTTTAAAATCAAAAAAAAATGAATATACATTAGATACTAATACAAATGGAGAGTTGAGAGCATTTGTGCAGACAGGTATTTTCGAAAAAGTTTTACCAATGGATATTCTGCCAACATTTTTGTTCAAAGCAATATTAGCTAATGACTATGATGAGATGGAAGAACTTGGTATTTATGAGTTAATTGAAGAAGATATTGCTCTATGTGAATTTGTAGATGTTTCAAAGAATGAGCTTCAGAAACTTTTGAGAAGAGGTTTAAATTTATTAATGGAAGACTAATGCAATTTTTAAGAAAAATATTAGATAAGCAAAAACCAATGTTCCAAAAAGGTGGAAAACTAGAGAAGTTTCACTATCTATTTGAGGCAGGAGAAACATTCTTATTTGTTCCAAACGAGGTAACTCCAAAAAAAGGAGCTCAAATAAGAGATGCTATTGACCTAAAAAGGTT
>Ga0315315_10001661_pt1 | contig 20447 bp, 21 predicted proteins | sample M140m3416metaG_FD_203699 | JGI IMG/M metagenome (GOLD analysis project Ga0315315, IMG submission 203699) | Ammonia-oxidizing marine archaeal communities from Monterey Bay, California, United States - M1 40m 3416 | ecosystem: Environmental > Aquatic > Marine > Intertidal zone | place: USA...
AAGGGGGAGTATTGACGATGGCTATGGGGGATACCTCTGTGTAGCCGCTCTTAAGCTTCTACAGAACTCCAATACCCCCCACCCTAGGTGCTCATTCCTAATCGAGACATGTGAAGAGTCGGGATCTTATGACCTCCCTCCATATCTGGAGGCTCTGGAGAAAGATCTAGGGGAGCCAGATATGATTGTAGTAATGGATAGCGGAGGTCCTGACTATGAGCATATTTGGATTACCGAGGCACTAAGGGGACTCATCTCCGGCACTCTTTCAATCAAAGTCTCACATGAGGGTATACACTCGGGTACTTCTGGAGGATCAATACCTTCTTCATTTAGGATAGCTAGGGCACTATTGGATAGGGTCGAGGATTCAAATTCTGGCCAGATTCTAATTCCAGAAATGCATGTGGATATATCAGACGATCTGAGAAAAAAAGCAGAATCATTGGCCGGAGTCGTCGGAAACTCACTTTGGGAACAGCTCCCGACAGTGGACTCCCTCAAACCAGTTTCAGAGAATACTGCTGATATGATTCTGGGAATGAATTGGCAACCCTCACTGTGCGTCATCGGAGCTGATGGACTCCCTTCGGTACAAGTGGCTGGGAATGTTCTGAGAACCAATACTGATCTTAAATTGAGCTTCAGGATACCTCCCGGAGTCGATGCTGATGCTCTCGAGCCAATCCTGAAGGGAACCTTGGAGAAAGATCCCCCATATGGGGCTGAAGTTACCTTTTCTCCCGACTCTTCAGCAAATGGGTTTCATTCTCCACCTTTGGAGGGAGAGGTAAGGAGCGCCATTACCGAATCCTCTGTCCATTTCACAGGTAAACCCCCATTGGCGACTTGGATTGGCGGTACAATCCCATTCATGGCTATGATGCAAAGTAGATACCCCAATGCCAAGTTTCTGTGTACGGGTGCCTCCGGACCCGGAAATAATGCACATGGTCCAGACGAGAAGCTCCATATTCCGTCAGCAAAGAGACTTACGGTGGTTTTAGCAACGACTGTAGCCGCGATTTCGAGATGAATACACCTAATCACAAGTATTTGTATCCCGTTTCCGCCGGGGTTAAAGGGGAAGCAGTAGTCCAACTGTTTGGGATACAACATGAGCGATGAGGAAACAATGCCGGTCGAACAGGACGATTTGGCCGAGCAACTAGCCATGGAGAAGGAAAGACTCGATAAGCTATACGTGGCCTATCAGACAATCGAATCCGAGCTTGCGGATGCCAAAGCCCACATTGAAGTCCTCGAGAAGGATGCTATCGATAAGGAAATCGAGAAGGAGGGTTTGGGTGACCTCCTCAATGAGAAGGATAGTCGAATCAGGAATCTAGAGTTGGAGTCTGCCAAGGCTGGAACAAGAGTAAAGCATCTCGAGCCCGAACTTGAGAAGATGGAAGAGATGTACACTAGGGAGCAAGCTAGACTTGGTAGGGTTTTCGATGTCGCTGAGGAGCTCGACGAAGCACTCCAGACCGCTACTAGCGAATTGAAGGCAAGAGATGACTGGTATGTAGAGCACATGAAGATTTTCGAGGACATCAAGAAGGTTACTGAGACAAGATTTGAGATGATTGACAGGGCCATGGAGTACTTCAAGGAGTTCCAGGAGAAGCAGGATACTTTCAGAGATAGAATGGATGAAACTTTGGAGGCGGTAAAAGAGGCCGCAGCTGAAAACGCCACCATTGAGGAAGAGGCTCCCGATACTTCGGAACAATCAGAAGAAGCATGAGGAGAAAGTCTCAGTGCTCTGGTTTAGAGCCATCTGCTAGCCTTATGCATCTAGCTGGAATTCCAGCCCATACCTCTCCTGGAGGGATTTTTGTCCACTTGGGAACAACGGCTCTCGACGCTACTGTGGCTCCTTCTCCGATAACACAACCAGGCTGGATAACCGAGCCCATCCCAATTAATGCATCCTTGCCAATAACCACTGGAGCCATTACCAACTCTCCCTTCTCCGTCAAATGAGCGTTGATTATAGCATTTCCACCTATCACAACACCGTCTTCCAGAGTTACAGATCCCGCATCATTGACATGTGCCGTGTTAATCTGTACCCCTCTACCCAACTTAGCCCCTGACATTCGATAAAACGCATTACCTATGAATGAAGGAACCAGAAACGGCAAGAAGAAAAGGGCAATTCTATGGAAAATCATAGACCAAGCCCATTGGATTGTTACAAAAGACTTCAGTGGATATCTCCCTGGCTCCAGCCTCGGGCGGAATAATCCCCCCAATAATCCAGATGAGATCACTAGAGTCACTCCCCAAGCCGTTATTCCCATGCCGAGACCAATTCCAACAACAACAAAATCCTCCAATGGAACGCTTTCTATCTGATTGAAGGTAGAGGCACTAGTTCCAAAGAAATCCATAATCTTGAACAGAATATAGATTCCCGGTAGAGAGGAAAGACCTACAATGAGAGCTAGAAACGGGATTACCAACGCAGTTAGAAGGTTTTGAACTAGTGTGAAAGACCTCATTACATCACTTCACACTGTTCCAGAAGACAACTCTTCATCAACCTCTCTTGCGACACGAATCCCCTCTTCGACATCCACAACGAAGAAGAAGCACATCCCCATCAAGATAGGTACCACCACACTCAGGAGCCCCATTCTACTATCCATAGAGGCGGCTACTATCGCATACACTATCGGCCCAAGAACCGAGACCGCCTTACCTATGAAGGCGAAGAATCCAAAGAACTCGGTAGTTTTTGATGTTGGTATTAGCATGCTAAAGAGACTCCTAGATAGTGCCCCCGCTACTCCCATCACCATTCCAAAAGTCATTCCAAGTATTATCCACTGCAGGTTAATTCCTAATCCCGCAGGCTCCCAGATATTGTCCCTCAGTAAATTAGGCCACCAGTCTATAGGCCCGCCCTCAATTATCGTAGGGTGATCAACACCTACCGAAGATAATCCGTCCAATTCCCCGCCTTTGAAGGAAAAGGAGAATCTGTGTTGGATATTATTATCCATACTGGATGCGAGTAGTGATGACTCTTCCAGACTTAGCAGGGAACGCTCCTCCTCTCCTACCTTTAGGAATTGTAGGAAGGCCTGTCTGAAATCTTCATCGCCCTCTCCAGTTTCACTGACCCAGCCATCTACTCCTCTGTTATACAGTGTTGACAGCCTGTATGCATCTTCCTCTTCATCCCAGTCATAACGGAAGTCATACCTCTCATGATCTGACTCTAGTTCAAGAGGCGCAAACCCAACTCCGAGAACTGAAACAACACAGAATATCGCCAGAGCTCCCCCTAGAATCTTCTTACTGCTGTATTTACTAGCCAACGAACCGCCTATGATAGTCATTGGAATCGCGACTACGTTGGCAGAAAGAAGTAGAACGAAATTCATACTAAAGTCAATCCTTAGCACAGAATCTGCATAGGCCGCCGCAAGTCCCCCAATCGCGTTAACCCCGTCATAGAATAACAGATATCCGCACATGAAGAGAGTGAGAACTCTGTATCTTCTAATCTCAGAGAATGTTTTACGAATCTCTCTAACTCCATCTACTATCGCTTCAAAAATGGATCCGTACTGAGTAGGATTAGGTATTTCAGGCTCGGGCGTATTTCTGAATATGGGTACTGAGAAACCTAGCCACCACAATGCGCTAGTTAGGAATACGAAACACTGGACATCAGGGTCTTCAAATCCGAATCTCAGTCCTACGATTAGATGGAGTGTGAGAAGTGTCGACCCTCCTAGGAAACCATAGGCATAACCCCAGCTAGAAATATGGTCCATCAGACGTTTATCTCCCAGATAAGGGAGGAAAGCCGAGTAAATAGCATGTCCACCAGCAAAACCTATATTCCCCATAATCAGGCAAATCGCAAGAAATTTGTATGATGATTCTTCGCTCATATAAGGGGCAATACCCATCAGGGCTGTGAATAGAATACCAACAATGGTGTAGATTTTCAGAATCCTTTTCTTTATCGGCATCCTATCAGCCACGGCACCTAGGACTGGACTGACTATAGCCACAAAGACACTGGATATCCCTAGGACAATAGCGTAGAAACTATCTCCAGTAAAAGTCATACCAGCATATTCTGCACTCCCTCCGTTTGCCAGATTGAACATATTCGATAGCAGTGTAGGAACCACTACAGTAATTACTGTAAGAGCGAAAGCCTGGTTTGCCCAGTCGAACCAATACCAGCTTTTCAGAGACTTCTTAGATTCGGGGTCCATTTCATCTAGCAATCTTTGGACCTCGTCAGAGTTCCCAATTACCTTGCCGAACCCCCCTGACATGAATCCCTCAGATTATCACTGGTCTTTAGTGTCGTCTACGTAATCAGATATCTCGCGGCTCACCTACTAGTCGTCAACGTCAATAACGCTCCCCCAGAGCGAAGGTCATGGCAAATTCATGCGGCCTGATGGGAGAAGGCGAGAAGCCCGTCAAAATACACCATCTGGTGAAGGCCCCTGAGAATACTCCAGAATCAGTCGCTTCACGAGAGTCTTGGGATGCATCCAAGCCAGTTACTGTTTACAAGACGCCCGAGAATCTACCAGATGGTACTCCTTGTACTGCAGCCACAGTCATCCTCCGTACGAAGGGTTGCGTTTGGTGGTGGAAATCTGGATGTACCTTTTGCGGATACTTCAATGACGTCAGGGATGATGTTACCGCCGAGGATATGTTCTCCCAGTGGGAAGAGGCGAAGAGATCCACGAACAATTTCCGAGACTGTAAAATGGTCAAGGTATACACATCAGGAACCTTCTTCGAGGACAGAGAGAATCCTCCGGAGTGGCAGGAGCATGTTCTGAGGGAGACATACGAAATGGGACTACATCTCGTAGTAGAGGCACAAGCCCAGATGTGCACCCCTGAGAAGCTTGAATGGTTAGCTGAGAGGCATCCCGGGTGCACCGTAGCCATAGGCCTAGAGGCCTACGACAACACAGTCTTGAGATTCCATGCCAACAAGGGATTCTCACTCAAACAGTGGCACAAGGCAGTTGAAATTCTTAGAGATAATTCTCTAAGAGTCAAGACTTATCTTCTCTTCAAACCACCTTTCATGTCCGAAGGAGACGCCCTTCAACATACATCATATTGGGTCTCAGAAGTTTCTAAGATATCGGATGAGGTCTCGATAAACCCAATGAATATTCAGAGAGGGACAATCGTAGACAGGCTATTCAGGAACAGGGAATATCGCCCTCCTTGGCTATGGTCTCTAGTGGAGATGATAATCAGAACTCATGATGACGTATCGAGGACCAAATGCAGAGTTATCGTCCATCCTACTGCTGGAGGGAAAGCAAGAGGTTCCCATAATTGTGGATCCTGCGACTCAGAAGTAGTTGCAGCAATTGAGAGATATTCAGTTTCTGGTAATCTAAGTGAATTCAGTGGATTAGAATGCGAATGTAAGGAAGTTTGGCTTTCCGAAATACAGAGTGATTCCGCACTACCCGTGCCCATGGGTTCGGGTATCCATCGCAGAGGAAACGCCCTGGACAGATTACGCGCTCCATGACACTAAGGGACTATGTCCCCCGCCCAATGCTTAAGGGGCCATCTCCGTTGGTTCGGTCCGATTCTGTCGCGTTTCGCGAGGTGTGTGTCTGTGTCTATCGAAGTACCAAGTTCAGTTGATGAGTTCATCCAAGGTGAGAAAGAGCCCGCTTCATCCGGGGTTGTGGTGGTTCTCGGATTCGTATCAATGCTCTCCTTCCTCATACTTTACGGGATTCTTTTTCCTGGCAGAGACATGCCGGTGGTCTCTGAAGTACTCCCTATGTTTGAGGGGGTTTTCGACTCAGGGATCTGGTTCTTCCTCTTAGGGGTTATATTTGGCGCATTCTCGATTGTAGCAACCATGCTAACGGAGGCCACCAGCGAGTGAGGTGATTATCATGGATGTCATAGTTTCAACTCTCGCAATTTTCTGGCTATTGCTAGCTCTGTCCTTCATTCTCATCAAGAGAGGTCTTTGGATTTTCAATGACGTAGCCAAGGGACTAAGCATGTTCATGCTCGAAAAGGCATTAGGCCCTGCAACTGACTTTGTAAGTGGACGCTCTGGATCCGCCTCTACTACATGGATTATCCATGGATTGGTTTGGGCCTTTGCCTCCTCTACTTTCACATTCATGGGCCTTTGGCTCAGTCATGATGCCACTGCTTTGCACAGCTTCGAATCTTGGGGATATCATCCCGACTCCTCAGAGCTGTTATACGCCGGAAGGCTTACTGCTCTGTTCGGTGCTATCGGAATGCTGGTAGTCGGAGCTTCTCTTTACGCACTTCCTAAGCTATGTGGAACCCACCTAGCCAGTGAGTCAAACGCTACACTGGTCTCCTTGCTGTGGACGCTATCTGTATTGTTGATGTTCGTCGGTTCTCAGAATGAACAGATTCTAGGCATTACTATACTCCCAGTAGCTAATCTGCTTCTCACACTCGCTTCGACTGCCTTGATCATCAATGTGATACTCACAGTTTCTGAGGCTACCCAAGAGATCCCGTTTCCAGCATGGCTTATTGTATATGCATTCATAGGAAATATTGCAGCCGTCCTAGCAGTCTTCGCAAGCGGTGCTTTCGACGAAGGAGTAGGTCAATGGCTACTTTTCCATCTCGTCGGAGGGACCTTCTTCTTCTGTGGACTAGCTGGCGTTTCACTCTACTCGGTATCCGTCGGTTCAGGTAATCCCCTTTGGTCAAAGTCACTCGTGGCATTCACTCTCTTCGGGGCTATTATCACAATCAACCCAATGGGATCCACGGACCCATCCATGGTTGTGGATTTGTTCTCACTTTCTAGCAACGACCTTGACGCATCTTCTAGGGACGTCATAGCAGGATCTTTCCTGATGGCGCTCTCAGCAATTCCAATTATCGCATTCAGCGCAAATATGCTAGTCACATTGCGAGGCGCTGACGCTTTCGTGGAGAATCCAGATGCCCCTGGTATTGCCGAGCTAAACTTAGGAGCTTGGATGCTAATCCCTATTGCTATAGGTTCGCTATTCGTTCAGACTGATGCACTTGGAGGGGTCAACGAGCTTACTGGAATATCGCAATCAATCGATCTTATGGCCATCTGGCTAGTAATGATGCCATTATCCATAGGCTCCGCACTGAACATACTACCAAGAGCTAGCGGAAGGCACCAACTTTCAGCTAATCGCTCTAGATGGGCTTTCTGGATGATGTCTGGAGGTGCTTTCCTAGGGCTACTCATCACCATGATGTCCGACTTCACAGACATGGCGCTTACTGAGTCAATGGCCGAGCAAGGAGCATCAATAAACATGGAGCTTAGGAAAGTCGGCTCAGTAATGTTCTACGGAGCTGTCATCGGTGCAATATTCCACTGCACTAACACAATCAGTGGCCAGTATAGGGGACGAATAATGGGAGGTCCATCAGAAGCTTCCCTATCATCAATAGCCATCGAGTCATACACTCTAACCGGACCTACCAGCATCAGAAAGATTCTCGCTAGTGGGGCCACTCTAGATACTGAAGTTTCACCATCCGAGCAGAGCGAAGAGGAAGGCGCCCCTACCGAACTTTGAGGGCATGAGACCCCTCCCAGAGTAATGATATCCATGCGAATAGGACTGGTAGGAAAGCCCAATGTCGGCAAATCTACCTCATTCTCAGCCTTGACAGAGACCCCAGTAGAGATTGCAAACTACCCCTTTACGACCATCGATCCAAATGTTGGGGTCGCATGGCTTCCACTGAGAGGGCCATGCGCCTGCTTAGAGCTCAGAGAAAGGAGAGAGCAAGAAGGGAGAATGGAGAGTAAGAGAGAGCGGGATCCTCGTAAGGGAAGCATATGCATTCCCAACTCCGGAAGCTGTACCGATTACAATAGACTAGTACCAGTTACGATGATAGACGTTGCTGGCCTAGTTCCCGGCGCTCACAAGGGAAAAGGGAGAGGGAACCAGTTTCTCTCAGATTTAGCTAGGTGTGACGCGCTAATCCAAGTTATAGATGCATCAGGATCAACTGATATTGAGGGAAATCCTGTTGGATCAGGAGGATCAAACCCCTTGGAAGAGTATGAATTTCTAACCACAGAATTAGATGCTTGGATCAGCGGAATACTAAGCAACGGATGGGAGAGGGGAGCTAGGAGGGTCCAAGCAGAAGGGGATAGAGGACTAAATGACTTCATTTTAGATAGGCTAACGGGAATCGGAGCTAATGAGAGACACATCAGTGTCGGGATCTCCTCTGTTAGTGAAAATAATCCAGACGCGGGTATGCCTTGGACTTGGACAGAAAAAGAAATCACAACATTAGCTTCAGCAATTAGGATCCAACTATTCCCTATCTTTGTTGCCGCAAATAAGGCTGACAAAGCTTCACCCGACTCCTGGTCGGAGCTAAAAAAATTAATCTCAGAATCTGGCGGGATTGTAGTCCCTACCAGCGCGGAGGCCGAACTAGCTTTGAGGAGGGCTTCAAGTGCCGGACTCATCGAAAATACACCAGGGAATTTTGAATTCAGAATCACCGAATTAGGAGAAATCAATCTTTCAGAGAAGCAGAGAACAGCTCTTGAGTCGATATCATCGTCTCTTGGGGCTTGGGAAGGAGGAGGACTTCTAGGCTTACTTGGAGAGGTTGTTTTTGGCATATTGGGGAGAAGAGTGGCCTATCCCGTCCAAGATGAAAACCATTGGACGGACGGTGATGGAAAAATACTTCCAGATGCTCTCTTGGTGCCTTCCGGAACTACTGCCAAAGAATTGGCCTTTCTAGTTCACACAGACTTAGGACAGGGATTCATCAAGGCGGTGGATGCACGTTCTGGGAGAATTATTGGCTCTGATTATGAGATACTGGATAACGATGTGATAAGAATACACTCCAAGTCATAGTTACTCTGTCGGCTCCACCATCGACTCTTCGATTACCACCTCGTAGGTAATCATCCTCCAAGTTATGTCAAAATCCTCGTCAGAGTCTACAATCCCTCCCACTATTGGAGCCGAGTTTATCTCAGCGGAGATTGTAGCTGACCAAGTCCCAATTCCAAATCCATTGTCATTCCAGGTCTCGGATATTGTTTTCTGAGAAGATGTGATACTGAAGCTTTCTCCCGTGTAGTTAGTGGTTACATCCCATCTCATGGTGAAGCCACCATTGCCTCCCGTGCAAGTCCCATCTGCACTCTGATCTTGAATATCTCCGGATGCATGACCCTCAACATCCATTAGATCGCTAACGCCGTCCACACTATCGGAGAAACCCGGACCAGGGTCATCATTGTCATTACATTGAACGATCAACTCAATGAAACCTATTTCCATATCTCCCAAATCTTCTATCCCTACCGTGAACTCAGTCATATGGGTGTCCCCATCTTCCAAAACAGTAGACTCTTCTAAGACAGACTCACTTTCGCTGAAACTGACTATCCATTCCCCTTGTCCTGAGCCTCCCCCATTGGCCAATCCCTCATCCGCCAGAGGCATCCATGCGAAGTAAAGTGGAAATAGAAACATGAATACCATGGTACCAGCGACCATTCCGATTTTTCTCGGGCTATCGAGCATGCTCAGTACCATTTGATTCAGCACTGCAAAATCGCCATCTCTTTCAAATCCTCTCTACAGAGGCTCTAATAAAAGCCCAATTTAACTTTCAAACACAGTTTCGAGTTCTAGATTATGCCCTCAGAAGAGAAAATCCTCCTTGATTTTCTGAACTCAGGAATGAAGTATCCAATCATAGATCTCTCCCAGAAACTCCATTTCCATGGGCATCTAGGTAGCGAATCAGTCCAATCCCGAAGAAATGTAAGCCACTCATCGCCATCTATTGAATCTGGGACTTCGAAAGAGATCATCGTGACAACACCCGCTGAACCAGGAGTGTAGCTCCATGCTCTCAGGGAAAGCCCATCGGCAATCCCTCCCTCTATTTCCATTCCCAGAACTCTTGCAGAGTTGGTTAATGGTACTATTATGGCCCATCTGTGAACAACTCGTGACTCTTCTAGTCTCGACCCTTCCCATCCTCTCTCTTCACATGCGATTCTAAAGTACCTTACTGCGTCAGTAGCGGTGATGGAAACTGGAATTTCCAGTACTCGAGTAGAATGCATATGTAACTGCCAACAGGCTATCGCCCATAGCGCCTTCGCGATTCAGTTCAATTCATTACTGCTTATCCGAACAACGAGCCGAGCCCTTCGAAGCCACCATCGTCTTCCTCAGGCTCCTCTTCAACTGCGGCCTCAGCAGGAGCTTCTGAAGCTCCTCCAGCAGCAGCAGGTGCGGCGCCCGAAGCAACGGGTGCGGCTATAGCAGTGGCCATAGCCTCTCCGATATCTACGGATCCTAACGAAGCAACCAGTGCCTTAACACGGGCGCCGTCAGCATCCACTCCGGCGGCAGTTAGCACAGCGCTAACGCCATTCTCGTCAATCTCTTTCTCGGCCGAGTGCAGTAGCATTGCAGCATATACATATTCCATTTTTTCACCTTCTTTTTCATCCGAAGAGGTCGCCAAGTCCACCGAACCCAGCATCCTCCTCTTCCTCCTCTTCCTCGGCTACAGCTTCACTAGCTTCACCCTCTGCCGCTTCTGAGGCTGCGGCATCAGCACCAGACGAAGACACCGCTGCACCCAGTGCAGCGACAAGCTCTTCGTCAAGAGCTGAGGAATCTAATCGGCCAGCTATGGCCATCGCGTGCGCATTTGCACGCGATATTATGAATGAAGCCGTTTTGTCATTGACAATTCCAGCTTCTAAAGCGACGGACATAGCCTCGCCACTAGCCTTGGATAATATTGCAGGCATGGTTACACTGGAGAACCATCGTACGTTACATGCCAGGTTGTAAGCTCCTGATGTAGCCTGAACGATATCATTCCTGAGTCCGTCAGTATCGAGATCTAATTCGGACGAGGAAAGAACCTCTCCATCATCTATCACTCCCATCAGTATAAGTCCAATCTCTATTGGGTTGATGCCAAGCTTAGAAAGCATCAATCCGAGCTCTCCCTCGATTGGCTCTCCCTTATTGACGACGGTGACAGTTTTCTGAATAGCTACTGCACCCTTGTCTATCTTGGCTGGAATTCCAACGGCATTGAACTCCCCCACTATTGGACCCGGTCCAAATTCGGTTGGCCCTGCCTCGACTACGATATCTTCAGGAGCAATCTCTCCTTCCTTGGCCGCTCTTCCCTGCCTCGTCTTCTCCAATTCATCGAATAATTCGTAGCAGTTCAGAGAGTCGGTGTGTACAACACATGGCTGTATGGCCCCTTCAAGCAACGCCTCTAAATTGTCTTCAGACAATCCCGCCTCTTTCCAAGCCAACCTGATTAGACTCTTCTTGGCCATTGTCATTGTCAGCATTCCACGAAGAGAGCTTCTCATGTCCAGCATATTCTTTGCCGGGACTCCGGAAACATCGACTACGCCGACAATTCCATCTTTCCCAACCATGTCCTTCAACTCACTGACACGGTCAGGCTTCCATCCGGCTACCTTTGGAATCAAGTAATCACCTCGACCTTGTACGATGGGCCCATGGATGTCTTGACGTAGCAAGATCTGATGTTGCCTGTGCCTCTCTCAAGCCTACCCATTACCCTATTCCAGATTGCCATTGCGTTAAGCGTTAGGTCATCAAGACCTTGCTCTCTAGATCCTAATGCTGTATGAAATGTGATTTTATCTCTTGACCTAACGACCGCGGTATCCTTCAGTCCATTTGCAATCATTGCAGGATCGACATTTGGTGGTACGGGCCTTGGCATCTTCCCCCTTGGTCCCAGGACAACTCCAAGGAACCTACCAACAGTGCCCATGTGAGGTATCTCCGATAGGAAGAAATCATACTTGTTTGCCATTTTCCTAGCCTGCTGACGATTTCCACCTAAGTCTTCAATGGTCATTGGGTCTATGACGTCCAATCCAGCGGCTCTTGCCTTTGCTGACATTTCCCCCCCCGCAAACATTGCAATCCTTACAGGCTTACCTCTGCCAGATGGGAGTCTTACTTCTTCCTGAATTCTGTTACTTGGATTCTTCAAGTCTACCTCTTTCAGTGTGAATGAGATTTCTACAGACTCTACGAACTTCCGTTCAGGAGATTCCTCTAGGGCTTGTCGAATAGCACTCTGTATATTTTCCTTCATTTTAATACACCTCCGCGGTCAACGAGGAAAACCCTCTCCCGCAATTCGTGATTGTCAAGCGAAATGCTCGGCAAAATCCCCCTTGCTCATGGCACTAAGAGCGTCCTTAGGAGACATCCCTTCAACATTCACTCGCATCGAAACACAGGTTCCCATTATTTCTCTGCATCTTGCGTAAAGCGTTGCACCAGTAAGCCTATCCTTCTGGTCCTCAGCCAACTTCTTCACCTGCTCCATGGTGAGGTTCTCTGCGGCCTCCTCCCACGAACCATTGCACTTTTCCTTCCCTAGTGATTGAATGATTTTGTGAGGGGTTTCATTACGTGCTGACATACTAATCCCCCTACTAAGTGCCTCGCCGACCTGCTTTCCCTATTTGAGAGTGATGCAAATCGATGTTTCCTCCAGATCTTACTCCATTCTCTGAGTTACTCTTACTTGATCAGCTCTGATATTGAGTGCCACTGGAACCGCGGCTTCGAATAATTCTACAGTCACTTCTTCCTTCGACTCGCTTACTCCAATCACACGAGCGGCGGCTCCCTTGAATGCCCCACCACGGATTTCTACGATATTTCCTTCCTCTATACCTGAAGTCGCGGCCTTGGGCTCCAAGTAGGGGAGGATATCCACTAAGGGGGACTCTCCAGGCAGTACCTTCCGGCAGTTCTTCATAGGGGTGGCCGATACTCCAACTCTCCCTATCAGCTTCTCAACATGATGGATGGCTGTAGCCTCGATGAAAATGAATCCCTTTAGGTAGCTAGGACTTAGTACCCCGAAGATTTTGTCTTGTATGTCATGTAAAGAACCCGTTCCAGAAAGCCTAGCCCTAATCTCTCTAGCAACATTTTGCTCTTGTCCCATACTAGTCTTGAGTATGTAGAGAAACGATGCGACGTCACCGTACATATTCCCTAACTGAGGTACCATGTATCTAGACGACCTACTTTCAGACGAGTCATCTGGCTCAACCCAGTTGATGTAGCCCGGATCGACCCAACTATGATTCTTGTACAATCCTCTAGAACTCACTTCTTCCGTATCACTCAAGAATAGAAGAGGAGTGACATCATTTAGACGATTTCCAAACTCTAAACCTCGGGCATCTCCCGCTCTAATGAACGTAAGACTCTCCGCCGCTATTCCTGTAGTCTCCTCAATTCTAGCCGCGACTACATCCAAGTCGTTAGAATCTCCAACGCCATAGACTCCATCCCACGCTCCAGAAAAGTCCGATACCTCGTCAGCTCTCTGCATCAGTAGAACTTTCTCTGCATGGCGGATATAAGCAACAAAAGCATCTGACATATCTATCCCTTCCTTAATTTGTTAACCAGCTGAAGAAGTCAGGCAACAAAGTGTCCATACCCCAAAGCATAACGAATCCTATCAGTCCGAGTACGAGCATCCCAATTCCACAAACTATGACGGTTTGCCTGAACTCTTGCTTCGAGGGCTTTCTTGCCATCTTCAAAATTCTAGCATATGATCCAGTCTGAAGGCCCTTTATCCTGCCTTCTATGCCATCCTGCCACCCTTGTACAGTGTCCTCTACTACACCAACATTGGAACTTTCAACACCCATAGTTCAACCTCAAAGCGGTCTCCCGACCGACGAGCCTCATTTAAGCACAGCGGACGAGTTCAGCAGAGCTCTCAAAGGACCTACCCAATGAACTCCACGGTCCGACTCCGCAGATTCCTCATCTGAGTATGCAATGCCGCACCATGAATCTGTTCGCTCTTTACTCCTGTGAGAACAAGTAAGACTCTAATCCCATCTCCCATCGATGGATCGGTTGTCGCTCCCCAAATTATCCTAGCATATGGATTGATTTTATCTCTGATTATTTTGGCACACGACTCGGCATCGCCCAGTGAAAGACTGGGTCCGCCCACAACGTTGACCAAGGCACCTCTCGCATCAGACACATCGATATCAAGCAGCGGAGACTGCAATGCCTCCTCCGTGGCCGCTGCGGCCATTCCTTCTCCTCTGGCCTCACCAAGCCCTATCATCGCAACCCCTCCTCCATTCTCCATTACAGACCGAAGGTCTTGGAAGTCAAGATTGACAACTCCTTCCTTTGCAATCATTTCCGACACTCCCTTGATACTCCGCATTAGTAGCTCGTCGGCTACCCTGAATGCCGCATCTAGTGGTAACTCCCTGACCCCGTCGACCTCCAGTAGCCTTTCATTTGGAAGAACCACAACGGTGTCACATACCTCTCTTAGCCTCTCTAGCCCCCACTCAGCATTCTGCCTCCTTAACGCTCCTTCGGAAAGGAAAGGATAGCTGACCACTGCAATTGTCAAGGCTCCTGCCGCACGAGCCAGCCTGGCTACAACGTGGGCACTACCTGTTCCAGTGCCTCCTCCGAGCCCGGCTGTGATGAAAGCCAAATCACATGCTTCGATCTCTGCCTTCAACGACTTCTCAGACTCATAGGCCGCCTGCTCACCTTTCTCGGGATCCCCTCCAGCGCCCCTGCCTCGCGCTGATCTTCCTATCAGGATCTTATTTTGGACGGCGACTCGCAACAAGTGTTGCGCATCTGTATTCACGGCTATGCCTCTGACGTAGTCATCATCAAACAGATCTTCATGCTCTAGTCTGGCTACAGTGTTGGAACCGCATCCGCCACAACCGAAGACTCTAATCTTAGGTTGCAGAGACATCAGTAGGCTCTGTAGCTCTGGATCACTCTCTGTATCTATACGCCCCGTGGGCAGTTCAGACTCTTCATCAAGCTCTAGAACTCTATTGATGAGATGCTTCACGGAGTCGAGGCGAGTACTACAGAGGATAACCATTACCCCAAATGACACACGCCATATCGCCATTTACAGGGGCGCCAAGCTTTGCCATCAGAGTAACTGAGTACGAGTCTTGAGGAATCTAATCATGAATGTGTAAACACCGCCCCAAGCAGATATAGCTAGGGCGAAAGTCATACCATTAATCTCACTGTTTCCGAGATTGAATACTCCCATTATCCAGTGCATGGAATCTACAGATATTCCTGCCGCCCCAGTGTAGGCCTGCCAAGAGACCGCCAACAAGGCCACAATTGTCAGAACCATCCTGTCTGCACGAGAGAACCCTCCGTAAATCCTGCCAACGCCCACAGATTGTGCCTGAGTTCCCATGTAAGATCCGAATAGGGTCAGTAGACCCGCCATTAGCCCAGTACTGTAGTCATCCACAAAACTGGCATTCATCCCTATGGCGACCAGTAGTCCAACATCTACTATCCTGTCGATTGTGTGATCTAGGAAGTCCCCATACGGGCCATCGGTTCCTTGATGTCTCGCCAAAGCGCCATCTAGAGCGTCTAGGATACCTGCGACTAGGATGAGAAAAACACCTCCTACAATCCAGAAGGATCCAGTCCGGTCATTACTGGCGTGCGAAATTAGATAGAAAGAGGCGATAGCTATTCCTAGACTCGCCCAGGTCAGTACACTCGGGTCCAAACTACCCATCCTGACAACAAGTGGCTGTATCGCCTTCGTCCATCTTTCCCTCATCTTCTCGAACATTAGACAGCCCCCTGTTCAATCCAGTCTATACCCGAGTCGGGTGTCTTAGGCTTGAAGCCATCTGATATCCACGTCCGCATCAGTTGAACAATGGACCCGGCAGAATTCTCCGAGGTATCAAACTCTGTCCATGGAACCGAGGAGTCATACTCATTCCATGCCCCTCCGATGAATTCCCACTCTACATTAGACTCAGACTTGGTATTATGATAGCCACGCTCATCCAGACGGCCACGAAGTATGTCTGGCCTACAACGGAGTAAGACAACACCGTCTACGGGAAGTAAATGAGAAAGATGACCATCTATAATAGTCATTTTTTCTGGTGGCCCAATCCATAATTCTTCAAGTGCCTCTGAGAGCATCTCGAGGTCTATAGGACGAGCACCGTCACTGGCATCAACTTCTCCGATACAATCGTTTTCTACAGCAAGCCCCCTCACTGTGAGGATATCGAAATCACCGCTGTCGAGGAGTGCACACACACTACTCTTGCCGGTTGCCGGGGTCCCAGTCAGTGCTAGCCTCCGCATGCCTTGCATACATCGCGGCCCTAGTGAGAAGCAATGAAAGCTCCTGCTGAGGCGTAACATTCACCTCATATGGGCCGCTGGATAATACGAAGAACATGTCATCCGAGATAAATTGGGTTCGTGCTATGGACCCCCGAGATAGTAAACTAAACGTCCTACTGCTGGCGATTCCAATCACTTTCTACTTCGCATACATCGCCAATGACCAGTCACTCGCATTCTTCTCCTCATTGGTAGCGATCATGCCTCTTGCATTCTTGATGGGCAGGGCAACGGAAGAGATTGCACTCTATACATCAGAATCCTTAGGGGGATTACTCAACGCTACATTCGGAAATGCAGCTGAGATGATTATTGCTTTACTTGCGATTTATGCGGCATCTCAAGCCGACACATCGACACTCGAAGGACTTGCAACCGAAGAACTCATGATCAACCTTGTTCAAGCTAGCTTAATTGGCAGTATCCTTGGGAATTTGCTTCTAGTCATGGGCTTAGCGTTCTTGTGGGGGGGGATAAACTACCCGGAGCAGAAGTTCTCTGACTCTCAGGTTAGCTCAAACGGCTCGCTAATGCTACTGGCAATGATTGTTCTGATTATTCCAGCCGTGTTCAACTCAACGGTCGGTGGAATTGAGGGGGAAGAGGGCGTCGAACAACTAAGTCACGTAGCAGCAATCGTACTACTGGCACTATACGGACTATTCCTCTACTTCCAATTCAGGTCTCATGTGGACCTGTTCGCTACTGAAACACATCATCACGAGGCTCCAGAGATGAGCAAGCGAGATGCAACTATCCTCCTGGTTGTAGCTACAATTCTAGTATCCTGGATGGCGGAGATTCTGGTCCATTCTGTCGAGTACGCGGCTGACGACCTTGAGCTACCTCACTTGTTCATAGGAATAATCCTGCTTCCTCTATTTGGCAATGCAGCAGAGCACTTCACTGCCGTGGTAGTCGCGGGCAAGGACAAGATGGATCTTTCCTTCGCTATTTCTATGGGCTCTTCGACCCAGATTGCTGTTTTCGTGGCACCTCTCATAATCTTGGTGTCATGGATACTAGGAGTTCCTATGACATTTGATTTTGGTATGCTAGAGACGGTATCTGCCTTTCTTGCTGTCCTGATAGTCAATATCATAGCCGCTGACGGTAAATCAAATTGGCTCGAGGGAGCTATGCTACTAGGCACTTACCTAGTTCTAGGGGCCGCTTTCTTGTTCCATCCCTGATCAGAAAGGACTCTCCAGCATACCCACTGAGTCGTAAAGACTAGGGCCACTCCCAAGGTAGTACATGGAACCCAGCCTGCTTCGGGAGTCCTCTGCAGTCGAGTTAAAATCAGTGGCGCATGAGTCTATGCACCCATCTGCGAATGCTACGTAGACCCTCCCCTCCCTATCTATGTGCAAGTCATTGAAGTCCAGAAGATTCCTGTTCGATCCGCCAATATCACGGCAATCTCCGCTATTGAGACAGATACTACCAATCTGAACTGGATCTGGAGACACTCTTACAGTATGAAAAACAGGAAATTCATCCAGTGCATTCAGGCTGTAGGTTATGTAAAGATAGTAGCTAACGTTTGTTGTGGCGAAGTGAGCATTGCCAGTCCAATTCTCTCCATCGATGTCAGGCTCTCCCAGCTCACTGGAGTTCTCACTCCCCAGATAGGTAATGGCTATCTTACCAGGGTCTCCAGCATCCACCTGTGGGAATGTTGTGGAAATCACTTCCTTAGGACTTATTCGGACACTAGTCTGCTCCCACGTCTCTCCGGAGTCTATGCTCCTTGACATGTAAACTCCCTCGTCAGCCCCAGTCCATATGTGGTATGCATTGGATTGCGTATCTGTAGCAACCTCTGAGTTCTTTCTTGGATAGGGCGTCCCTGCGTCCTCCCCCATTGTATACTCATCCCAACTGAATCCATTATCCTTGGATACAATAACTGTGGGGGTCTCAACTCTGGGTGTGACGTATACAGTACCATCTGGCGCACTTGTGATTGCGCCATGTAGGCCACCATTGGAGGTAGCCAATCCGAATATCTGTCCACCTGCCTCGAATGTGGCCCCACCATCGAAGCTTGTGAAGCAGAAAATGCCAACTCCCTTGTTGTAGCAATAGTAGACAGCCTGGTCATAGAACGTCTGGGAGAGGGATCCACCTATTCCATATCCGCTACTAGTCCACGGTCCGGTTGCGAGCTTGATGTGATCATTCAATGGAGTGGTCCCGGAATCGTGAGGATTACCCAGCCAGCTCTCGCCATCGTCATCGCTCCAGCATATCCAAGATGTTTCAAGGCCCTGCATCTGGACATTGAAGATACGATCAGTCACAGGATCAACCCATCCATATGGGTCACTAGTCGTGAATGAGCACTCAGGACCAGTTACTTCCTCCCACGACTGTCCGAAGTCGCAAGACCTCATTACCTTCTCGAATGCTATGAAGAAAATACAACCACTAGAGGTGATTCCAATGCTCGGTTCAGCACCCTCTTCACCCACATCACTGAAGACGAAATCCAATGGGAGAGGTGGAATGTCTAGCGACTCCCCATCAGGGCCAGTGACGAAGATACCAGTATCGGTATCTGTATTTACTTCAGAGCTCCCAGCTCCACTGTTAGTGTGAATACACCCTAATCCTGAAAATGATAGCATCATCACGATGACAAGCATTGACCCGGTCTTCATATTCAGCGCGGCCGAGAGGTTACACAATTATGTTGCCCCAGTGAGAATCTCTCACTCTACTACAACAATCCAGCCAAATTCATCAGTAGCGCGTCTTTGCTGAATCGCAGTCAGCTCCTCATACAATTGCCTAGTAACAGGGCCGACCTCCCCTCCATTGAATTCCGATACCTTCTCGTCATACTCGATTTTTCCGATTGAGGAAACCACCGCGGCCGTTCCAACACAAAAGCACTCATCTGCCTCCATTGCGTATTCCACGTCAACCTTCTCCTCTCTAACTTCATATCCTCTCGCTGAAGCCAACTCAATAATTGAGGATCTAGTGACTCCGGGCAGTATTGTTCCTGTCAGTTCCGGAGTTGATACCACGCCATCCTTCACACAGAAGAAGTTCGCGGCCCCGACTTCCTCTATGTACCTGTGATTGACTGCATCCAGATAGATAATCTCGGAATACCCTTCTTTCTTAGCCATCTTCGATGGAATCATCCCAGGAGCATAATTTCCTATCGCCTTGACGCCTCCAGAGCCCCCGGGGGCGGCTCTATGGAATTTATCGGAGACTCTCAGAGAGGTGGGTGTGATCCCTCCCTTGAAGTATGGCCCCACCGGGGATGTGAATACAAGGAAAGTGTACTCAGGCGCGGGCGCGACCCCAAGGATTGGACCACTGCCCATCAAAAGAGGTCTGATGTACAAGGCCCCTTTGCCCATCGGAGGTACCCATCTCGAATTCTCTCTAACAGCACTAATGACCGCGTCGAGGAATATCTCCTCAGGAACCGGAGGCATTCCAAGTCTGCGCGCTCCCTCTTGAGCCCGTCTGGCATTCTGCTCTGGTCTGAAGAGAACTATGCTACCATCTGAGGCCCTCTGTGCCTTTAGTCCCTCGAACAGCCCCTGCCCATAGTTCAGAACACCTGCCGCGGGAGAGATCACCAAGTCCTCGAAATCCTTCATCATCCCCTTTTCCCATTCGCCACCAATCTCACATTTCGCCATGTACATCCTGTCTGTCTCAGTGAAGCTGAATGTCAGTGAATCCCAGTCGATTTCGGGTTTAGTATCATCTGGCATAAGCAGTCTCCCAACTCGACGGAAGCAAGTCGGCTTTCAACGATTACGCAAGGATTCCCTCCCGGTACTCTTATGGCCCCCTTCTGAGACATAGTTTGAAGGCGGTGTGTTACCCGCTCATAGTGAGGCGAGCAGGTGGAGTGGCGGGGGAGAATGTGCATAGTCTCTGGCTCGTACCAGTCTATCGACTCCACGATCCCAAAAACAGTGGTAGAGCTGTGGTGCAGAGCAGAGGAGGGACATTCAGTGGTTCTACTTGTCCACGGACTCCGTCCCTACTTTGATATCGCTATTCCAGGAGCTCCAAGGCCCGATCATAATCCTGATCTGGACTCGGTAGTAGGCATGAGCGAGGTAGTCGAAGTTTCAGAGCCAGTAATGA
>Ga0315315_10001663_pt1 | contig 20439 bp, 42 predicted proteins | sample M140m3416metaG_FD_203699 | JGI IMG/M metagenome (GOLD analysis project Ga0315315, IMG submission 203699) | Ammonia-oxidizing marine archaeal communities from Monterey Bay, California, United States - M1 40m 3416 | ecosystem: Environmental > Aquatic > Marine > Intertidal zone | place: USA...
ACGTTTTTTTTTTAGACAAAAAAAGAGGCTACCAAACTGGTAACCTTCTTTTCCTTCGTTAAACCTAAAACAAGTTACTATGACATAACTATTTTTTATCGTACATCTTACGTACTTTCATATATTTCTCTAGATACTCATCATGTAAGCCGTCATTAAGCTTCTTTAGTTTATCTAGGAAATACATTACTTTAATTTGTTCAGGGGTTTTGGTTCTCATTCTTAATCCCCTTATATCTGCTTCTACTCTCTTTATTAGTAGTTCTTCCATTGCTATAGTTTAAAGTTAATACTTTTTTTCTTAATTTACAAGTTTTATATTGACTATTTTTAAGTAAAGTTGAGGACGGTAAGGTAGGTCTTTAAGAAATTCACCGTCCCCAAACTTTTAGTCGTCAAACTATAAAACTATGTTTGCCCACCTTATATCTTTATAACTGCTCCAGTACTGCTTCGCAATCTTCAGTCATCAAATTATCTAATATTCCATTCTCTTTAATGTCATCTCCGAAGAATCCTCCACAACTGTCTTCAAACTCCTCATGTTCACATCCTAAGTTACATGTTTCTTTTTGGTATATGCTGAAATGATAAACATCTCCAGTAATATATTGGTCGTAAACATCAACTTCACCTTTTAAGTATCCCTTCACTTTTTCTCTTAATTCTTGAGTAACTCTTTTTACTCCAAATTCTTTCCTAATTTCTTCATGGGTAACATAAATAAATCCAACCTGTCCACTATCCCAACCACAACTGAATCCTGTTGTGTTCATTGTTATTCCACTATGGTCGTAAAGATATAATGGTAATATAACAACATCTTTTCTTTTCTCTAGTTTATAATAGTCTTTAGGTTCATGTTCTTTAGATAACTCATAATCCCCTAAACTGTAATTGTTGTGAAAACAAATCATGTTTCCTAAGTTATCCCAATCTTCTCTTGGGTTTAATGGGCAGTCATCCTGTTCCACTTTTAGTATCCTGTTGTTTGGTAATTTAAATTCTTTCATAGCTTTATGTTTTGTTTGTTTGACTTAATGTAAAGATAAGAATTAATTATGATAATTCCAAATTACTTACATCAATTTCTTCAAATTCCCCAATTAAATATAAAACCATATCCATATTTAAATCATCAATTGATATTTCATAACCACTATCAAATGTACTAACTTCAAATCCAACCTTACCATCATCATCAATAAACACTGAATTAATAGTTTCAGTCATTTGGTCATTGTGTAAATCTTCTCTATATATTGGTTGAGATATACCAAAATCGTATAATAGTAAATGTGTTTCGTCTGAATGCTCATCCTCATTAATCTTGTTAATGATAGTATAAATAAGACTACCCAACTCATCTTTGGCTTGGTTAAGTAAACTCAAATAGTTTTCTTCAAAAAATTCTTTCTTTGTCATAGTATTATGTTTTGTTTGTTTGACTTAATGTAAAGATACAAAAAAGAAATGGCACTACCAAATTATAGTACCAATTTCTTTAAAAATAATTAATCCCAAACTCTTTGTACTATCTGACTAAATGGGTTATACTCAACTTGTTTACCCATTACCCAACTACCCTTATCTACCTTTAGTGTTTTATGTTCACCAAATTTACCATTAGGTAATTCGTGTTGTAATAAACTATTCTTATTTACTTCAAACTCCGTAAATTCTTCCATTGAGGTATGAATATCAAAATCTCCATAAAGTGTGTGTTGGTGAATACCCTCACCTAATAATAACGTATGTTTCTTTTTATTTACCATAATTTTAAGTTTTAATGTTTATACTAATATACAATATTATATTTAATTATCCTAACTTTCTACTTCTAAAAGTGTATTATATTCTTCTTTAGTAATATGTCTAACTTGACCAAAACTTCTATCTTTTTTTGGTTCTATTAAAACACAATCACCTTGCCTTAATATTCTCTTTATGTTACCCTCTGCAACATTGGTAGTAATTGTCCAAGCAATACAATCAATGGCAGTAACAATTTTCTCCATTTCTTCCTCATTTTTCCAAAGCTCATAATTGTTATTATATACATCTCTTAAATCAACCCATATAAGATATTCTCTATCGGTAGATGTATCTTTAAACTTAACATAATAAGAAAATGTTTCTTGTTGCCACCTACTTGGTTCTTGACTTAACAATACATTATTTGATACCTTATATAATTCGTAGGTATCATCAAAGTTTATTGTTTCCTCAACTCCTAACTCATTAATCCAAGTTGTTGTCTTTTTAAGTGTTGTCTTGTCTAAAAGTATTGGATTAACTTCACTAATAATATTATCAATACCCAAATGCTCAATACCTATTCTACGTTGTTCTAAATTCTCCAACATAGCAATCTCCTTAAATGTTAAAGGTGTAATGTCATTCCAAAAATCAGAAAGTTCATCAAAAGGACATTCAGCTTCTTTTAACTTTAGTACCTTACAACCTAAATCAAAAGGAAAAGGTACATTACTAATAATAATCTTACTCATAGTTTTATTTTTTTATTGATTAACGATTATGTAAATATACTATATTATATTTACTTTTCCAAATAAATGGGGGATTATTTTCCCCCATATAATTTTATTCTTCTCTATAAACACATACGTTATTATCTATTGGTATTACTAACACACCCTTTTCGTTAATTATATCGTTTATATCAGAGGTGTTGTAGGTGTACCACTCTTGTAATTCGCCACCACAAAGTTCATCTTCAAAGTCGGGTACAAATTCTTGTGTGTGGTTATCAATCTTTTCTAATAACTCCCCAACCATTTTTTCGGTTTTATCAGTCATAATTAAATCTCTACTATAATTTATCATAGGACTATCATCATAACCACCAACAATACTTCTAACATTTTTCTCAATAAATGTTTTCTCATCATCAGTTATAGGCACACCAACAATACTACTAAAAGTTTCGTTCCATTCACTTTCAGAGGTCTTTGAACACTCAAAATCATCTCCATTGTGGTTTAGTTCAACGTAAACGTGCCCAGCTTCACCCATATAATGTCCGTCAGAAGCGTCATAAAATTCAACCCTATTATAGATTAAATCTTCAATGTAGGTAAATAGTTTATCGTATGCTACCTTACAATTTTCATTGTCTTTATTTTCAAATACCATATCGGTATCACCCATACTATCACCACCACAATAAAAGTTAAAATCTACTTGTGATATATTTAACTCTTTCCAAATCTTAATTACTTCTTCTTTTTCCATAATTTTAAGTTTAATGATTATTTAATGTTACAATACAAATATACTATATTATATTTACTTTTCCAAATTTAATCCAGACTTTATTCTTGGTAATCTTTCTTTTAATTCCTTTGCAGTTAGTGTTGCTTCGGGATTATTAACATCTTTAACTCCATTGCACATCCACGCTTCTACTTTCATATTCTTTAAGTAGTCTTGTGGTGTTGGTACAAACTTCATTCTGAAATCTTCTGCTATATGTAACATAGCAATATCAATAGTGTCTACACTTCTACCATTTGAATTGGTAATGTTATAACCAAATATCTTTGGTATAATAGTATATGCGAACCAAGTGTTGTGTGTTAATGCTCTACTTGTATTGTTATTCATAGTCGCCTTTGGACTATCAATTAATTCGTGGATAGCAATGTAATCTTCTACCTTACCACCCCAACGCTTAACTGAACTCTTTGAATGTATTAATGGATTTGCCATAATTATTAGTTTTAATGATTAACGATATTCAAATATACAAACTTTATTTCAATCTACCAAATATAATAGTATATATTTTTTATTAGACATAAAAAAAGGGGTTATAAAACCCCTTAATACTTTTAGAATAATGTTTAAAATACTTGTGTAACTCCTTCGGGATAACTCCCAACTTCTTTAATTACATTTGCTAATCTTATACCAAGTGTAACATCTTTAACTTCAATTACCTTTTGGTGCTTCTTTAATGTATCTTCATAAAAGTAACCATCAAATAATCCATAAAGAGAATTAACTAAATCGAAATCTCCAAATTCTGATAACTTTAATTTGATGATTAAGTCCATGATTTCTTCTCTAGTTTCTGAATCCATGTTTTCGTGTCTGTCGAATCTTGTTGCCTTTGCCATAGTTATTTATTTTTAATGTTTAACGATATGTAAATATAAGAATAATAATTCAGACTTCCAAACTTTTCTTTACTTTTAATAAAACTTCTTCCAATTTATCATGAACCATTTGTTTTGTTAGGGTATTTGTTTCAGTACCTAGTAACTCTAATTGAGTAGCCATCTCACTAACATAATCTTTACAATTACCTTGCTCAAGAACCTCTCTCCAAAGTCCATATAATTTTTCGTGTGCTAATTTTTCCATAATATATTATCTTAATACGGGAAAAACTAAATCATCAGTACTGCCCTCAACACTGCCACCATCATTACCCTCATCATCTTTCATTGGGATAATGTATGTTCCATCAGTAAAATGAATTACTACAGGTCTACTGTACCAACCAAACTCTTCAGCTTCTTTAGGTGTCATATACCTTGCTTCTTTAATGACTTTACCTTTTAAGTTTTTTGCTTGGTTATTCCAAAATTGGTCTACTGTTTGTTCTTTCTGCTTTGACATAGTTTTTATTTTTATTTGTTTGACTTGTGTAAAGATAAGAATTAATTATGATAATTCCAAATCCGTTCTAACTCTTTTTTCATTTTTTGTTGTTAATATCTGATACATTACTGCATCAACCAAGTTATTATATACTTTCATTTCACTATCATCAAAAGTATAATCACCATAACCTAAATCTTCTCTTGTTATAAAATCCTCAACCTTATCAACAAGTCTATGCTCTATCATATTATTATGTAATACAGTCAACATAGATTCGTAATAACTATCAATCTTAACCTCACTATCAACATAACAATCCCCACCACAGTAACCACAATCTCTTGGTTCTTCCTCACCACTACCACCACAACTGTCGCAAGTTACTAATTCTTCCTCATCTTCATCTTCATAAATTTCACCACTACCATCACAAGGGTAACAATCATCAGGTTCTTCAAATCCACTACCACCACAATCAGGGCAACAGTCTTGTTGTACATCTCTTATGTTACAGTTACCATTATTACAGTAATCATAAAATAATCTAGATACTGCTCTAAGCATCTCACCATGTACAGTGTCTGATTCACCACTTGAAGGTACAAGACTTTCATATAACTTGTCGTACTGTTCTTGGTATGCACCATTATTATTCCAATACGATTTTCCAGACTCTGTAGTTAATTTTTCCATAATGTAAATATACAAATAATTTATTAATAATCCAAATATTAAGGCGACTTATTCAGTCACCCTAACACTCTTACCTACTGTGAATAATTCTTCGAACTCAACCTTATCAACAACCTCATCCTCCAATACCCAATGTGGGGTAACTCTTGGGTTGTAACAAACTTGTCTAGCCTCAGACTGTCCAACGACCTTGTCAATAATCTTAACATCATCACACTCAACCCATGCACAAACTGTCTTGTTTGCCCCATCATGGATTTTCTTTGCCGTACCCTTATGGTTTACTAACTTACAACCATGCATAATGATTAAAACCTCACTAGGCTCATGGTATGTAGCCTCACCACTTGGTGATGATACTTTCCACTTCATAAAGTTCTCACCTCTACCTAAATTGAATCTTACTTGAAATTTGTTCTTTGCCATAGTATTACTGTTTTGTTTAACGATACTGTAAATATACAAACTTTATTTCAATCTACCAAATATAATAGTATATATTTTTAAAAAAAATAACATGACCTATTCAGGCCACATCATTATAGTTCCAGGGTCGTTCCATTCAAACCACCAACCATTACGGTTAGCCCACCTATTTAAATGGTATATAACCCCTATATCATAACTACTACTATCAGAATAGTAATCAAAGATTCTGTTGTCCTTCCTATCAACAACCTCATAGTCCTCACCACACATCCAAATACCACCCTCATTACCATTGAACTCCTCAGTGGTGTTAACGAATAACTTAGGATACTTAGTCTTAAGTGTTGCCATCATTTGCTCTCTTGTCTTTGCCATAGTATTACTCTTTTGTTTAACGATAGTACAATATACAAACTTTATTTCAATCTACCAAATATAATAGTATATATTTTATTAGAAATAAAAAAAGGGGTACATGTTTCCATACACCCCAAAACTTATTACTAGTTAACAACTAGCCCAACCACAAAAGATAAACCCATCTTCAGTTGGTACACATAGTGCATCTCCCCACTTGTCATCGTAAATATTAAAGTCCCTCTTCAAGTCGTAGTAATGTTCTTGGTCTTTATCTTCTGAATCGAATTCATCAACCATTTCAACCCACTCATCAGCATCAATGTCACTTGGTTTTCTTGACATAGAGAACCCACTCTTCTCTGCTATTGTACCACTATAACCACCATGGCCATATTCCCATTGTGCCTCTTCCCTCTCTTGTTTGAATACCGCTTTTGGACTTGTCCCTTTAGCTTGGTTGTAAAATGTTGTTGCTCCCATAATTTTATTTTTTATTTGTTTGACATTTAATTATATTCAAATATACAAATTATATTTTATATATCCTAATAATTCTTAATAACTCTTAAAAGAAAATCTCTATTGAACTTTCTTGGTGAACACTTACCACATGAATACTCACTACTACCCATTCTACGTGCATGGCTCTCATTACCACAACTATCACATATAAGAGTGTATTTGTATTGTGGTGTGTTTACATCCTTAACACTAAAACACCTCTTAGCATTACAACCAATAGAACTAGCAACGTGTTTCCAAAAGTTACCATGACCTCGACCTTTTCTACCATGTATTTCATATGATATAGCATGGGCAATCTCATGTAGTATAGTGTCATTAATCTGAGTGAAATTATCTAGGTTACCCTCAACCAATGGTAAAGATAATCCAATGACCCTCCTACTGTATCTACAAACACCAAATCTATTCTTGGCATTATCCCATTCAAACTTATATCCTACATCCATAGGATTAACATGGTACATAAGACCATCTATTTTAATGTCATACTCTACGTCCATTAACCTCTTTGCGTAGTTCTCTACTTCTGATACTGATTTAAATGTTTTCATAGTAATTATTTAATTGTTTAACGATGGTACAAATATGAGAATAAAAATCGAGACTACCAAATATAATAGCACATATTTTTTATTTTTTTTTATTACCTAAAAGTTTGGATATGTCAAAACTAATTACGATATTTGTATTGTTGGTGGTGATACCGAAACGGGCTGAGACAAGTTCTTAGAAGAGTAGACTCCTTCACGTCTTAACTTTTTTTAACTATATAAAATAAAATCGCAAGAGCATTGGTCAACCACTCGCATCCCACCGATTTGTTATTGTACATGCCGTTAGTCCAAACGTTTTTCAACTCCTACCCTTAACATGTTACAACTCACTCGCCTTAGCCTTGTCCGTTGTATGCTCTTGCTATCGATTTTATTATTGCTTAACCAACAATATACTTTTCCTTGTTAATACTTAACTCCATAATACTTTCCAGGTTAATAGTTCTCCATTCCTTTATTCGCATATCAAATACGGGTTTTAATGCTTTAAGTGTTGGGTTATAATTCATACCCTTACCATTAACTCCTTTACTAACTCCCAACCTACAATTCATTTTTCTTAACTCACCATTCTTTTTTAAAAATGTTGCCGTAAAGATTTTACCTTTTGATTTGTTGATTAATTCTGTTGCCACTACTTTTGAAATTCTCATAATGTATTTGTTTTAATGTTTAACGATATGTAAATATACAAAAGATATCTCATACTACCAAATATAATATAAGATATCTTTAATTTATTTTTAAACTAATTCAGTTTCTAATTTACTAACATCGATTAAGAAATCGTTATTTTCAATGTTATCTTTGTTTTGTCCTTTAGTACCTTTACCCGTAACTAACTTGTATTTAAGACCTACAATAACATTGTCCTCATCTAGAAACCTTAAGTCTGTTTCGTCACCATTAATAACCTTATAACCTCCATACTCACTTGGAAAGTCATTAACATTCTTAACACCAAATACAATTGCTACATTGCCACCTTTAGAAAGTATATCCATGCATACATCATCGTTAACTTCACTTCTAGAAAAAGTTAAGTGATAATTACTTGGTAACTCATTTTTTAAGTACTTATACATTCTTTTATGATTCTTAGTGTAGTCATAAAATTGTATATTAGGAAATAATTCCATGATATTTTTATTGTCCTTTACCTTTAACTTCTCAAAAGCAATGTCTGTAGTACCATTCAAACGTACTGCAAAGTTCTTATACCTTAGTACATCAACACCATTCTTTTTGTATTGCTTGTCACCTTCAATCGCTCCATGCAATCTTTCAGCTCTCTTCAACTCCTTATATAGTTTTTCCATATAAGCCTTTCTATCTGCTAAAAAGAATTCTGTTTTATTCATTTTACCCTCTTGGACTGCGTCAAATCTAGCACTGCCAGACTTAAATAAACAAGCCTTGGCACAACCTTTACTTGCATGTGGGCATAAATTAATACCCTTACTATTTTGAGTGTGTGGAGACAAATAAGATATATAAGTAGTAATACCTAATTTTTCACCTTTACTAGTCTTAGCATTCTCTGTAGATAATAAATTGTTTGGGATGTAATAATTCATAATGTATATGTTTTAATGTTTAACGATATGTAAATATACAAATAGTTTTTTAAACTACCAAATATAATAGTATATATTTTTTAAAATATTTCATTATAAATCATTTGATAGTTATGCTCATCATCAATTACTATCTCACCCTTGTAACTAGGTAACACCATATAAGAATCAAAATACTTTAACATATGCTCACCAACCTCATTGGCTTTATCCTCACCAACAATATGGTATATACCACCAACCTCATTAATAATGGCTTTATGTTCACCGTCTATTTGTGGGTCCAGGAATGTAATATTACCAACTATAACTTTACAACTAACCTCATCTATCGGTTCTTCATCCTCATCTTCCTCATTAAGGAATGGACAATCTTCCAATCCACAACCCTCATTTAACATTACACCTTGATAGTCATCTAGAGTAGCGTATAGAATGGTTCTTTCCTTATCATTACTGCCACAAGCATAAATAATAAAGTTCTCTAGGATTGCATTAATCTCATCTTTTGAATTTCTCATAATTATAGGTTTTTAATTTAACGATAGTGCAATATACAAAAGATATCCCATACTACCAAATATAATATAGGATATCTTTAAAATTTATTTGAATGTACTATTTAACTGATTATACATTTGCTCATCCATACCAACCTTTTCTAATATGTATTGCATCTGCTCACCGTCCACATCAATTTCCTTTAATTGATTTATGATTGGATTTATTTGATTTAACCATTTATTTTTAGCTTCTCTATTTATTTGCTCTTTAGCATAAGCAACTGCATCCACTAATATCTTATCTCTATGCTCTACAGTTTTGAATAAACTAAGAAGCCCACCAATACGTTCTGATATTTGGTTGTCAATATTCTCATCCTTATCATATCTAGATTCAAACTCTTTTCTAGCTTCATTCATGTGATACCAATCAAAACAAGTTTCATTTGTAAATTCAGAGAATCCCTCGCAATGTTTATCTTCAGTATTTATCCAATGGTCAAGCCACTTTAAATAAGCCGAACCCTCTCTAAACATAATCTCATGAGTAATTTCTACACACTCAGTATAGAACCAACCCATACCGCCATTGTTCTCCCATGTACCAAAGTACTCTAGGTATGCCGTATTTTCTAATTCACTTGTTACTGCCGAAACGATAAACTCAATATCACTTCTTTTTTGTTCTTCAATCTGTTCTTTTGTCTTTGTCATAATAATATGTTTTTAATTTAACGATAGTGCAATATCGGAATTACTTTTCACTTATGCAAATATTATAGCATATATTTTTTATTTTTTTTTATTGTCTAAAAGTTTGGTAGTCTCATTTATTATAACGATATTTGTTTTGTTGGTTCGCAAGAGAAACGGGTCGCTCCTTAAAGAGTGAAAGAGTAGACTCCACAACACCCCTATTTTTTTTAATACCTATAAATAAAAAATTTGCAAAAGTACGAAATAAAATCGACAATTGCAAATTTAGTTATTAACAAAGGGATGTGGATAACTAATACCCACATTCCTTGCATATCTCAAGAATTATACTAAAGCCAATTCTCTAGCGAAATCCAATGACTTCTGATTAGTCTTGTAGTTGGTCGAAAGCATTGCACTCTCAATTCTACCATTCTCTCTACGTGGTGCTGACTTCTCATGAGTAGTCCATCTAGTTACACCACTGTGCAATCCCCAAACGTTCTTACCCTTCTGTGCAACCTCCACACGAATCATATCGTATAGTGTATCCATTGCATTGGTCACCTTGGTGGAAGCATCTGAGATGTCACCAACTGAAGACAACTTAGAAATCCCAACTTGCAACTTCACCATGTCGTGGACGTTCTTATCTGATACACCAACCTTAACAAAGTCATTGTACATGTCAATCTGCTTAAGTGAATTATCCAAAGCCAAACTGATAAGACTAGGAATCTCCTTAAGCCTAGTTTCTAGACTAGCCGTGTGTCGCATCTTAGCTTGACCGCTTCTGTAGAAACTGAAAAACTGATTCTGACATGACATAGTCAAGTCACCAATACCAACACCTAATCCCGTAGACCCATCATTAGAATCAATGATAGTCACGTACCTCTTAATAGAGTCGTTACCAACCTTACTCATCCCATCAATAGCCAATTGGATGTATACCTTTCTACCATCATTGATAGAACCCGCTTTTTGTACACTCAACTCACCAAAGCCTTGCATCCCTCTTAATACCAATTCAACAACCTCAGAATTCTGAGATACAGTATAACCCTCCTTAACAGTGTTAATGAAGTTACCGCTCTTAGCATTCAATAATCCATAATAAGGACTGTGGATTAAGTTAACGTCATCGACAATGTCACCATCGGGCGCAATGCTAGTTACTAACTGCTTCCCTACTAAAGGAACTTTCTTAATTTCGAAGTCTAATCCGTTACCTTCTAAAATCTCTTTTACTTTTAAATCTAAATTTTCCATAATAATTATTTAAATGGGTTTAACAAAAAATGTGTTCTCTCATTCGAACAGTACAAAGTAAAACAATTAAAACCATATAAACAAATATAATAGCATATATTTTTAATTTATTTTTACATGTCATCCTGAACCATCAGTAAAATCAGTACTTAAGGATATAAAACTTTTTCTATATAATATACTATAGAATCTTTTTTTAAAATATACTCTTATATATTTGGTATTCTCATTTATTATTCCGATATTAGCATTGTAGTTAATACGGGTCTGGTTCTGAAATAAAACCGAAAGAGTAGACTCCACCCTACCTATACTTTTCTTAACCCAAATTCACCTGAATTTTTATCTCAAATTATTACCCAATTTTATTTGGAATTCTGGATATCTTTTTGTACCTTTGTAATGGCGTTCTTAGAACACCCAGCGGAATCGTATTGCCATATATTTTATAGGGTATTTTTTTAGCCTGAAATTAAAGTTTTTTAATTTAAATTTGGATATCTAAAATACATTTCGTATATTGCAACATCTACCCATAAATAGTGGACTAGATTTCCCTTACCTAGAATATTCATTTGTTCTGGGGCTTCGTGGTTTATACCCATCACATTATATATAATCTTATATATCTTTACGTGGGTCACGAGCATGTGGATGCGCACTCGCGCGGATGTACACAATTGTGTATATTTCACATGTGCCTGAACCCAGAATCATCTGGTGGTAAATTGTGGGAGGGTCTGGCTTTAGGGTCGGTACAATAAAATACTAAATAGGTACATGTAATCTTATATGTATTAACTTTAAAAAAATAGCTTTTTTAGAGGGTGGGAAGGGATTGTCCTAAAAAAAATGACAGAAAAATATACAGGATATCTTTATCTCTTAAACCTTTTATATGATATTGTTATATTGTTGTATATTCTATTTTAAGCGTTTTACACAAAATCCCACTCTATCCCACCTTTTACCACGATTACCCACAAACCTTAAAAAAGCCATAACGTGTGCGTATAGGTACAAAAAGTACATGTAACTGGTACAACGACAAAGACAAAAAGATAGTGTCTTAGAAACCATTAAAATGGCTTTCGATGTACACATTTGTGTATATAGCTAACGCTATAAAAACAAGTGGTATTATTAGTCATTTTGTACATGTGAATTACTAATGATTTCCATAGAGTCTTTAGTAAAAATCTTAAGTAAAGATTTCTCTACTGCTGACAACTTGTATGGTATTTCACATGTAGTATTTTGTTCATCTAAAAGTTGTTCAGTTACATTATCAAAGTCGGTATTAATACCACTATGATGAAACCATAATTTATGTTCACCATCCATTATTAGTGTCATGGTTTTTTTGTTATTGTTAGTGTAGGTTCTTCTATGTAAAATGTCATTAAATTCTTTCATGATATAAAGGTAATAAAAGTTTATTAAACGACCAAATTATTTAGTATATTTATTTTATTATTTATATGTTCTTTTATACCATTTTTATTGTTATAATCTTGTAGTGTTTTTAGTACCAGATTATGATAGTCTTCTGATGTATAATTGGCTATTATTTCTAAGTCATCATTTGCTACAGTAAATGCTATTTCTTGGTAGTGTATTTTTGATTTCTTAAATGGAATCCATGTTGGTATATTTCTCTTTATATATAGTGTACAAGTTAGTATATCATTTTGGAATCCGTTTAGTTTAAACTTTGGATATACTTGTCTATTGTTAATGTCTTTGTATGTGTAATTATTTTCCATAGTGTTTAGTATTTATATTTTCGCCCCCAGAAAGTGGGTTAAATTGGTTTTGGTGCTAGAATGGTGTTATTAGGGTTTAGGTGGGTCAATGAATGTAATATTTTCTTTTGGGTTAAGTTCAAGAGGTCTTATGTTTTCAATAAGTCTAAATATCTCTTGTCTTGTGAACACTCTTTGTCCAGAGTTTCTAATCTTTTCTTCTAGTATATTTAATTCTTCCATAACAATTTGGTTTATAAATCCCATACTGATTTGCGTTTTGGTTTTTTCTTAACTAGGCTAAACCATAGGGATATTTTTTGAATAATTTTTTTAAGTGACATTTTTTTCTTTCTCTTTACCGTTTCATCGTAATCATTAGCGTAAGCCATTGGTGATGGTAGACCACTATAATGACAATACTCATCAGACTCTTTCATATCTATTTTATTTATATGCTTTATGTAGGGTATAGATAGCAAATGCTAGGATACCTACAAATATAATTGGTGGGAATGTAGCTACTGCGATTATTATTGCGATACCTACAATAATTTTGGATAATATAATTGCTTCTTTATTTTCCATCTTTGTTTTGGTTATCTTAGTTCGATTGGTAATTCTTTTGGTTCTATGAACCATTTTCTACCATTATTTTGTAGTGTACCTACAAGGTCATTTTCCCAATGCAGACCAGACCAGAAACCAGAACCATCAGACCAGATGGCTTTCTTGTTGTTTTTATATACATGGTAGCTATCTAGGTATTCATCACTTGGTTTAGCAAATACTATATAATCTGCTTGTTTATCTTTGGGCATATTCCAAGCACGTTCCATCTTTTTTTCAATCTCTGGTGGATTGTCATAGTTGATGGATGGTTTATGGCTGAATGGTGCGAAATCAACGCTAACTTTGTCGCCATTTAGTTCTACGTTCTTTTTAGTAAGTCTTCTGTCGGTAATGTTTATGTACGTTCCCATAATTTTTAATTGTTTTAATTATTGATATTGTAAATATAGGGATTAGTTTTGACATATCCAAATTTAATTGGTTAAAACTTTCTATCCCACCACTTCATTCTTTTTAAATTTCTGTATATTCCGTATGGTTGTAGGATTATTCCTATTAAGAAACCAAATACTGCTATAAATGTTCCTATAACTGGTAGTATCGGCATCCAACCTTCCATATACTCTTGTATTACAGGTGGTATTACGTGGAAAGGCATAATGAATCCGAATATAGTTGCTACGAACTTCAACATTCCTTGTCCGTTATTAAAGTAGTGGTCAGTGAAGACCCATGTGATGTAATTTTTTGGTGCTTTGCTCATAATATATATTTTTTAAATTAATAGGACAAATATATATTATTATTTTGAGATACCAAAGTAAATTATGTATTTTCTTTTAATTCCACATAACCCACCCAAGATTCTTCTAGTTTAATACTATCATATTCATCTGAATCATCATCAGTATCATTACACGCATCCATAAATTCAGATAGGTTATATATACCTACTGGAAAGTCTAACGAATCTCTTATTTCATTAACTGAGTTAAACTTTTGGTTTGCTATTGATTCTAATTCTTGTCTATCTCCACTCCTAACGGATGCTACTAATATAAGTTTCATAATTATATATTTTATTTTACTTTATAAAATGGTTCATTCTTATCGTATATAATATGTGATGGTTTTGAGTATGGACTAATAGAAAAGTCTGTTGAAGACCAACCTTGACTTGGGTCATCATCACTTCGTGTTGTTGGTATTTCACCATTAAAGTATTTTTCTAGTATGACTGCAATACCATCACTCTCGTTATTTGAGAACATAAGGTCACATACTTCTGACCAATCCTTATTCCATGTCATTGATTTACCATTAGAGTCAAAGCAACGACCATACGAATCGTATTCACCTCTCATTTCTTCTATTACCTTACCATTTTCTAGTAGGTACATTCTAACTGAGTCACCATTAAAGCTATCGCTTGATACTGGCTTATCAGATTCCTTACATATAAAACTAAAGCATCCCATAATTGTAAATTTTAATGTTGTTAATAATGTTATGATGTAAATGTAAGGATAATATTTTAATTATCCAAATTTATTTTAATCTTATTGATGGTACACCATGACTATTTGATTTAACTTCGAATAAATTTCTACCTATTTTTTCATTAGTATAAGATACAGTATTATATAAGTCGTTAAAAGTCAGTGATATTTTATTTTTATATAGTTCATTATATGCTCTCTCTAAATCACCTTTATAAAGACTTCTAGCATTTACCCAGAATATAAGATTATTTTTTTTATATTCTTCCTTGTAATCTTCTAGTGATAACTTACCGAGTAAGTGTCTTTCCTTTGCCCATCTGATTAAGATGTTACTTAAGTTTTCGTTTTTCTTATCAGATTCGCTGATTACATCTTCTAATTTAATACTTTCTAAAAGTGACATGATATATTGTTTTAATGTTTATATTGTAAATGTACGAATAATATTTTACTTATCCAAACTTATCTCACCAATCTTTTTGCTAAATCTTCTTCATTAACTTTGCATTGGTTTTCGTATTTACGAAAATAAGTAACAAGTGTACGTTCAGCATCATAAATATTTTGTCTGTAAGTATCTATTTCGTACCCACCATCATTTATGTATTGTATGGTGATTGTGTTATCAGTTTTTTTAAGAATCTTTAATTCTCTAACGTAAGATTGTCTGGAGTCTGTATCTCTAATAAACTCTCTGGTACTTGCTTTTAGTTTAATACCCTTATCGGATAATATCTTATTCACTATATCTTTTTGAATTAACTCTGATTTCTCATATTTTAAACTTCTTTCTATACTATGTAACTCATCAGTTTTTTTAGTAAATCCTCTAATAGTTTTTAGTGCTTTAGCTAACTCTTTAATAAAAGTTTTTTTAGTTCTAAAATCTTTTGATATTTTACCTAATAATTCTAAGTAGTATAGGTCTTGTGTTGATGATTCACTAACACCAGTTGAGAAATAACCTATTGAATACTCACGTTTATCATTATATCTCCTGTCATGATATATTGTAATATCCGAACCAAATGTTTTTACACCATCATCACATTTAACTTCAATCTTTGTGCTATAATCTGACACACAAACTAGATTAATAATTTCTATTGGGAAATCAAAGTATTCTGATATGAATAATCTAATATTCTCATTAATGGTTATTAGTTCTTTATTAAGTGATTCGTATTCACCATCAAGTTCTTTTCTTATTAAACCTAATTGTAAATCTATTTCATTAATTCTTTTGTTCATAGTATATTGTTTTAATGTTTATATTGTAAATGTACGAATAATATTTTACTTATCCAAATTTATTTTATACCAATTTGGTATTTCTCTGTTTTTCCAGTTACAGAACCCTTTTTTTTCCATAATATAGTATCTTCTATATGATTCTACCACATCATCGGTTTTACATTCATCGGGCATAGCTTTTGGTTGTTCTGTCATATAACCCACTTCTGGTATGTTTGGTAGGTTAGTTAAACACCACTCTATTACTGCTTGTGATTTATGTGTTTTACCATATCTGTGAGTATATTCCTTAGATAGTTCCATACCTAAGTCACAAAGCCACACATAATTCTCTAGTGATTTCCTTGCCCATATAGAACATGGGTGATTCTTGTGAGATAACTTATATGGTATATCTAAATTTGATTCTGTCATATGATGCACACCACATAATAATTGTGCAGTTTCTAGAATCATCTTAACAACATGTTTATCATTATGATATGTTGCACATACTCTTGGGTCTTGGTCTAATACAAATACGTTCATACTATCTTATATATTTTTAAATCCACTTGGTTCTATTTCAGTTCCAGAGATTGTTTCTGCTAATTTTTGGAATAATCCTTTACCTTGATAAATCATTGGTGTGCTATCGTATTCTTTGATAACAGATAATAGGTCATCAATATTGTCTTTTCGTTCATCATCTTCTGTTGCCCAATCATCTAACTTTATCCACTTGGATAATTCTTTTTTATTCTTCTTGGTTACTTTAGCACCAGATTCTATAACCATAAGTGCTATAACTTGCATAGCAATACTTCTACTATCACATTCACCCCATTCATCAAATGATTTTTGAGTTGATTCTAAGACATATTGTATTAGATTATTCTGTGTCTTATTAGACATATCATTTGGTTTTAAAGTTCTATAACCAAAGTTGTCTTCATATTGAATATCAATCTTATTGTATAATGCTGATTTCCAATCTAGTGGACTATCACCACCTAAAATATCTGTACTCCACCATCCCATAATTCTTATTGTTTTAATGTTATGATGTAAAACTACAAAAAAAATGGGAAACCACCAAATGATTTCCCAATTATTTTTAAAAAAACTTATATTATCTTATATATTATTCATAAAGCATATCTTCGCACCATATCGGTGTCTTCTCGCCAAAATAAGCACCTCTAACATTAAAGTCAAAGTATTCTAATGCTTCATCAAGACCCATATTATCTCTTTCCACTAACACTTCAACGCACTTTGTTGTTGAATATATTAATCTAAGTGTTGGTTCATCTACACCAATGATTGCATCATCAAACCCATCGGCTTTTAGGAATTCTTCATCCTCGTAATAGTTGATTATTCCGTTTAATAATCTTTCACCCATGCTCTGCGTTTTTGAATCCATGTTGTATATTTTAAATGTTAATAATATAGTATCTTATATATTCTACCATGAAGATTGGTAATAGAAAGAACCTTTATGACAACCTTCTGGTGTTTCTTCTGCAAGTAATTTTCTTAATTGTTTTGCAGTATTTTTACATTCTTCAAAGTAGTATTCATCATAATCTGTACCACCGAAGAAGAAACCACCTTGTGTTTCAAGTGATGATGTGTTTTTTGTTTGTACAACTTCCTCACATAAACTTGCAAGTTCTTCAAGTTGTTCTTCACTTACAAATGCTTCTTGACATTCATCAACACCATTTTGACAATTCTCAACAAACCAAGAATGTATTGCGTTTGCTTTTCTCCAATACATTACTTCTTCTACGATATAAGAAATTCTTTTTGGTTTAATGTCCTTACGTGCGTTACCACCTTTTTTAACTGAAATGGTGTGCTTTTCTTCTGGTTTGTGAAAATCCCAATTCTGAACGTAAGTCTTTTTTGATAGGTACATATCTAATCCCATGATTCTAAATTTTAAATGTTAATAATTAATGTTGGTGTAAATGTAAGGATAATATTTTAATTATCCAAATGTTTTTCTAATTCTTTTTTATCAAAGTTCATTTTAATATTCAATATGTGGGTGTCACCCACTATTTTGTATTTGCCTAAGACTGCTACAACATTATAATCTTTGGTATCTTTAACTAGGTATTCTTCACCCTCAATAAAAGATATTTGACCATGAATTGTTATTTGTCTTATAATCCCACTTAAATTTCTTGTCTTATACATCATTTAATAATTTATCTACATCAGGTCTTTCCTGAGTACCTTCTTGTAATAAATCATTTAGAGTTTTTAAATCCTCATCACATGATTTTTCATCATTATAATACACGAAAGAAGAATATGCGTTACCCTCCATTACTTCTATCGAGTTACCACTAACACCACCTTTCCTAGCTGATGTATTATACTTTAAAACTTCTTTTAAACTATTCTCAAGTGTTCTGTTATTAAATCTTGATTTTGTCATTTTTTGCGATTTTATTATTAATAATTATATTTGTTAATCGCATGATTATATTGGTTATTTTTAATGTTGTTGCAATATACAGATAAGTTTTCACTTATCCAAATATTATTCTAATTTAAGTTCAAATTCTTCTGTGATTGGTTCTTTGGTAACTAAATACCCTATTCTATTTACTAAGTGCATACCAGATACGTAGAACATTTCTAGTGTTGGTTCACCAAATTCATTTTCAACATCTTCATCACCTTCAATGATTGTGATTACTCTATTTTCTTTAGCCATTTGTCTAACGAATGTTAGTTCTTCACCATATGTTTCGAACATTCTACCATTGAAGCTACAGATATCATCATCACCAATACTTGGGTCTGCTTTAGCACGTTCAAAGTGGTTTATTAGCAACTCAAATTGCTCATCAAATTGTTCTTCTGTTAATTCTTTCATAATTGTAATGTTTTAATGTTATGATACAATATTACGAAATTAAATTGATAATTCCAAATCTTTTTTATTAAAATTCCAAATTTTTCTTTGTTTTTGACTTATTTTTTTGTTTTTAACCAACATATCTAGGTTTAGATTCCAGAAATGCTCAATGTCTTCTTCAGAAAGACCCTTAAATAAATCAGAAAAATTACCATTAAAGTCAGATACAACTTGTTCTCTTGTCATGTATTTTCCCATAATATATTATATTATATATTTTATCTAATTACTGGTATATCAGATATTTTTATACTATATACCTTTTTAATTTCGTAACCTATTTTATCACCATCTGAAATTGGTTCTACACCAAAAGTTTTCTTACAATAGTGTTTAAGTGTTGAATAATCAATACCCATAGCGACTATTTTACTATCCTCAAAACCATATCTTGTTACTCTGTGTTCTATTAATTCTAAACTTGTACTTCCCATAACTTTTAATTTAATCCTATAATATCGTAATCACCACTTAGGTCGAAACATTCACCTTCTTTAATCATCATAACAACATCAATGTTGTTTAAATTTTCATTTGCAATGATTAACTGTTTTTCAAATTCTACTGCTGACATTAATTCACCAGAAACTCTAGCTAATTCTTTACCTTCGGTGCTAATTTTTTTTGCTTCTCTTAGTTTATTTTTAAAAACTAACAATTGTGAATAGTTATAATATTTTAAAACATTCACATCAAATACTGACATATCCATAATCTTTTAATTTTAATGTTGTGATGCTAATATACAAATAAATATTTATAAATCCTAATATAAATTAAAAAAAGTGGTTACTACTTAATTCGCAACCACTTTTACCAACATTAAAACATAATCATGCAGATTATACCTTTATAGTGGTTTACCCACTAATTCTCTTAAATGTACCACATCAGTATATGCTAACTTTATTGCGTTTGTTATGCTTGGTACAATGGATGGGTCTTCTTCCCATTCATCTGATACCCAATGCACTATCTCCTCGTTGTCGTGTGTGATTGTCACACTACTTTCAGTTATTATAACATCTGGTTTCATAATATATTATCTTATATGAGTTCAATTTCAAAATTATTACTGATTTTACCTTCGGCAATTGCATCATCAATTTCAGCAAAAGTATCATCATCTTCAAACCCTTCAATAATTCTTATTGGAATCACAACTGGTTCGCACCCATCCAATATATCTTGTGGTGTTATGGTT
>Ga0315315_10001664_pt1 | contig 20432 bp, 16 predicted proteins | sample M140m3416metaG_FD_203699 | JGI IMG/M metagenome (GOLD analysis project Ga0315315, IMG submission 203699) | Ammonia-oxidizing marine archaeal communities from Monterey Bay, California, United States - M1 40m 3416 | ecosystem: Environmental > Aquatic > Marine > Intertidal zone | place: USA...
AGAGTTTTTTATAAATTTTTTATCTTTAATTGTTATGGATATTATTTCTGCAGGTTTTAATTTATAAATATCTTTAAATATGGTATTTGGAGAAGTTACAACTCCTATATTTAGATATTCAATTAATGAGTCATTATCGATGTTGTAATTATTTTCGAGTAACACGATAGATTTTAAATTTGAAGAAAAAATAAAACTGTCTTCTGTAAATCTATAAAATAATGGTTTTTGACCGAGCCTATCTCTAATTAAATTTATAGTTTGTTTTTCTTCGTCAATAAAAACAATCGCAAATTGTCCGACTATTTTATCTATAAAATCTAGCCCATGATGAGACAGCCCCAATAATAGAACTTCCGTATCGGAATGGCTCGTAGAAAATTTTAATCCTTCTGCTTCAAGTTCTTCTCTTAGTTCACTGTGATTATAGATTTCTCCATTAAATAAAATTTGTGTTTTATATTTTTCAGAATGCATTGGTTGGTTTGCATTTTCATTTAAATCAATTATAGAAAGTCTATTAAATATAACTGAATAATGGAGAGGTTCTAGTTGGTTTGAATGCTTAAATAATGTCCCGTTATTGCTTTTTAAAGAATCCGGTCCTCTGCATATTATTAAATCATTGGGATCATTAAGTGAATCGACATCAAAAGTATTAAAAGATATTTTGCCTATATATCCACACATTATTTATCTATTGCTTTATTTTTGAAGAGTCCAACATTACGTTCTAAATTTGCACTGTACAAATAGAAATTATTTTCAAAAAGAAAGTTTGTTACTTCGGTAATAGTTGAATCTTGATTAAAACCTTTTTCTAAACCATAATCTACGCTTATAAATTTAATATTTTTTAGAAGACTAGATGACCCTTTCAAAACTTCTAATTCGTGTCCCTCTGCATCAATTTTAAGCAAATCAATTTTTTTAAAACTAAAACTATCTAAGCGCTGTATTTGAATGGAAATTTCAACTCCAGAGCCAAAATCTTCAAAAGAGGAATCTCCACCAGCGGTGCCTAAATAAAACGTCTTTTCACCACTTTTATCAGATAATCCATAGTTATAAATCTCAATTGCTTTATTTTCATTTTTTGCAGTATTCTCCTTCAAGCAATCAAATGCTGCCTTATCGGGCTCAAAAGCAAAATAATTAATATTTATATTTTTAAATTTTAAAGCTAAAAAGAGTTCTCCGACATTAGAACCACAATCTATAACAAAATCATCATCTTTTAGCCCTATGTCATTGATGCAATAATCTTTCAATATTTTTTCAAATTGATAATTTACCCCTTTAGCAACTCTTAAAACACGAAGATTTGGATAGTATATTTTATCAATTTGGTTATATTCTTTAATAAAAAATGGTTTCTTATAAATTATTTTCCCAGATTGGCTGTAAAGAATATTGAGCATCCTTATCATTAGTTTTCTGTTGGAAATTTTCATGATCAAGCTAATTAACTTGCCATAAAATATCATATAAATTTTTTGCATCCTTGAAAATTTATTGATATCTATTCCATCTATTAAGAAATCTGGAATATTAATTAGTGCTGACATTAATACAATGATAACTTACTAACATAGTATAAAATAAACTTATTTATGAAAAATATTACAAACACATTAAGAAAAATTAATCCAGCCTTTCTATTTTTTTCATTTAGTTTTTTTTCAATATATTCAATAATTAGTTTATTTTATGACTCTACACAGGGTTCTGATTATGAAAAATATTCTAACTATCTGAACTATTTTCTTTATGAAAGTGAAAGTACTTATCTTGAACAAGGACTTATCTATTTTTATATAATTTCTTTTTTTATAAGTTTGTTTTCATATCAACTTAATCCAGAAAATATTGATAATATTTTTAGTCTTGGAATTCAAATTGGGAATTTTTATATTTTTATAATTGGACTAGTTGGATTGTTTTTTTTACTTAAAATGTACCATATTTCTTTGAAAAACATTCTACTTACCCTTGGAATCGTTTGTTTTTTCCCACAAACGATTAGCTTACTTGTAACTTTTAAACCGGAAATATTAGCATTTACCTTACTTATATGGTCAATATATTTCATAGAGCTTTACATATCTAAAAATAACAATTTAATACTCTATTTATCTGCTTTTCCCCTATCTTTACTCCTGACAACTAAGGGATCAGTCATGGGTATGCTTGGCTTGTTCTTTTTAATAAAATACAGAACCTCTTTAAGAGAATTTAATATAAAAATTCTAACTAAAGCACTCTTATTATTTTTGGTATGTTTTGTTTTAATACTAAATGAAAATTATCAAGCAAATTCATTATTTATTCTAGACCCACCACATGATCAAACTATTTATAATGAAAAAGCCCCAGTATCAATTATTTATAATATTAACTTTAAAGAACTTGCTTCTAAGCCCTACCAGCATGAGCACAGAGATTCTTTAATTGGAATTTACTTATTAGATACTTTTGATGATTATTTCCAGCAATATTGGAATTATGATAATTCATTGTTTGATCAAAATAGAAAAGATATTTTTTCAAACAACTCCTCTGAGAAAACAGTCACCATAGATTTTAAAAATAGAGAAATTAACTACAGCGGTCCTGGAAACTTTTATCTATTATTTCTAAGACAGTATGCTGCAATATTTTTAGGATTGATTTTCTATTTTTTAATTTTTAAATATTTTAGAAGGTCTTCAAATATAAAGGTTTTTATTCTATCTCCATTAATTGGGATATTAATCTCTGTTATTAATTCAGTATTAGGCTTTCCTCAAAAAAACTTTGATACTTCAAGGGCTGATTCATTTAAAACCTTTTATTTTTCTTTCTTTTTAGTTTTAAGCTTTGCTTTTATTGTGTCCAAACTATTAAATTCAGATTCAAAAAAGAAATATCCTTCAATATTTATTTACTTGGTGATGATTTTATTTATAATCGGTTTCCCAAAAGCAAATAATGATGAGTTTGATTATAAGATTAGTGAAAATAATAAATATTCTATGACCTGCCAAGTTAACTCAATATTTCTAAAAAGTACACTTTTTGAAACTTCAAATGTTAAATGTCCCAAAGTTGAAGAAATCATTTGTGAAAAAGAATTTTTTAATAGAAAATCAAGCATCATGAATCTAGTTCATAATGACTCTCCTAAAGTAACAGTGAATAATTACCAAGACTGTTTATCTTATACCTCGATCGGTTACAGATTCGATAATAATATTTTTGATCTCAAGAATATACCTTTTATTAATTTAATAATTTATATACTATTTAAGATATCTATGGTTTTATTAATTTTAAAATATGAAAAATAAAATTTTAATTCTTGGCAGTAATGGTTTAGTAGGTTCTTCTCTGGTAAGAACTTTTAATGGCAATAAAAATTATGAGGTCATAAAGTCTACAAGGCAAGATGCTAATTTATTTTCATTAAACGAAACAACAAAACTTATAGAGAGAGTAAAACCAAAAATAATTATCAATGCTGCAGCAAAAGTTGGAGGGATACAAGCAAACAATACTCTTGGAACGGAATTTATATTAGAAAACCTAAAAATAAACATTAATTTATTAGAGTCATGTATTCCATATAGTGAAATTAAAATTATCAATCTTGGAAGTAGTTGTATATATCCACTTAATGCCGAAAACCCTATTACGGAAAATTCGCTTATGACAGGCACTCTTGAGCCGACGAATTCTCCATATGCAATGGCTAAAATTACAGCTATCGAACTTGGTAAAGCTCTTAAAAAAGATTTTGGTCATGAGGTCATAAATCTGATGCCTACAAATTTATATGGTCCAAATGATAGTTTTTCTCAGGAACACAGTCATGTAATACCTGGGATTATAAAAAGAATGCATATTAGTAATTTAAAAAATGAGAATAGTTTTGGGTTATGGGGAAGTGGCAAGCCATTAAGAGAGTTTCTTTATGTTGATGACTTATCCGAGGCAGTAAAGTTTATTATTGAGAATAATATAAATGATTATCTTATAAATATTGGTAGTGGGATAGAGATATCAATTTATGATTTGGCATGCAAAATTAAAGACGTAATCGGTTTTAGCGGCGAAATAATTTTTGATAACTCAATGCCTGACGGAAACCCCAGAAAATTATTAGATTCGACTTTAATAAACTCTTATGGGTGGAAAAGTAAAGTAACATTAGATGAGGGTTTATTGGAAACTTACAATTGGTTTCTGGATAATATAAAGAACTAATTACTTTTTGTAATTCTCCCAAGAAGGATGAATTAAACCTTTATCAAGTAAAACTTTTTCCTGTTCGGCTAGTTTTAAATCACTATCTACCATCATTGAGACCAAGTCTTCAAAACTTGTTTTAGGAGACCAATTTAAACCTTTCTGAGCCTTTGAAGAATCACCTAATAAATAATTCACTTCATTCGGTCTGAAATATTTATCTGAAACATCTACATATTTTGAAGAATCTAAATTTACCCTCTTAAAAGCTAGTTCAACAAATTCTTTAACTGTGTGTGTTTCTCCTGTCGCTAAAACCCAATCATCTGGAATATCGTGTTGTAGCATTAACCACATGCCTTCAACATAATCACCAGCAAAACCCCAGTCTCTTGAGGCGTCCATATTCCCTAGGGTCAACTTTGATTGAATTTCTAATGAAATTCTTGCTACAGCTCTTGAAATTTTTCTAGTCACAAATGTTTCTCCTCTTTGTGGAGATTCATGGTTAAAAAGTATCCCGTTAACACAGAACATATCATAAGATTCTCTATATAGCTTAGTCATATTGTGAGCAAAAACTTTTGATGCAGCATACGGGCTAAGAGGATTAAAAGGGGTTTCCTCATTAAGGAATACTTCCTCTTTTCCTCCGTACATTTCAGACGATGAAGCTTGATAAAATTTTATATTCTTATCTGTATTTTTAATCGCCTCAAGTATAGACACTGACCCAAGTGTTCCTGTTTGAGTTGTATATACAGGATTTTGAAAAGACACAGCAACATGCGATTGCGCTGCCAAATTGTATACTTCATCAGGTCTGATTGTGTTAATCAAATTATTTATCGAGGATGAATCCAATAAGTCTGAATAGTATAAATTTAGTTTTTCTGAATCTGAATACTTCGCAATCAAGCTGTCAATACGAGAGGTATTAAAGGTTGAGGTTCTTCTTATTGCGCCGTGAACTTGATAATCTTTTTCTAAAAGAAATTTAGTTAAGTAATAGCCGTCTTGGCCAGTAATTCCTGTAATAAATGCTGTCTTCATTAATTCTATAATAATAAGTATCTGTAATAGGGGGAATATTTAAACAAATTGTCTTTTTGTTGAGATCATAAAGCCAAGCAGTACGTAATACATCAAAGGAAATTGAACACTTTCCATAGCAACATCCAAAAATGCATTAAACATAGACGGAATAATTAGAACAAGTACGAAACTGTTTTTATTTTTTTGTCTGTAAATAATAAATATTTTGTAATGGAAATATAAAAATAAAATTAATTGAATTAAACCGCCGCGCGCAAGTATAGTAAAAATGTAATTATGGACATTCTCATTTAATCCGTCTTCACCAAGCCTTCCAGGAGCTTCTGGGTCTACCATTATTGGGAGAATTGAACTATATCCATACCCACTGTAAATTTGATCTTTATCGTTAAGATCTTCTATAATATCTTGCCATATATCCAAACGCCAGTCAGTAGTTCCATCTCTCGAGTAAATCCTTCCTTCATAAATGTAAAAAGATAAAAAGACGTCTACGGTATTTTTGTTTTCAATTAATTTATTCAAATTACTTGAAACACTGCTTATTTCAATATTTTGACTTTCAGATCTTTTAGAGAAATCTAATTCTCCAAATATATTGTAAGTTGAAGCAATAAATACCATAGAAAAAATTGCAATGAATGCAAATGTTCTCTTAAGGCTTACAAGGAACATATTTCTTTTATAAAATGAAGTCATCAAAATAAAAAATACTAAAGACAAGAAAGATCCTCTACTGTTAAAAAGAAGTAAGGGTAAAAATAGTGAAGTTGAAAATATGAAAAAGTAATTAACGAACTTTTTATTTTCAATTAAATAAAAGTTTAATATATTTACAAAAACTATTGAAATAAGAATACTTGAAGCTTTAGCAAGTTCAAACTTGTCAGAATAGCTTGTAAAAAAGTTAATAAACAAACCTGGATAATAAATAGTATTTACAATGTAGAGAATTATTAATGATGCAGAGAAATAATATGCAATATTTTTATTATCCGCTTTATATGAATATCCAATAAAAATAAAACTTATTGTCCATATGTATGAACTCGTTTGAAAAATATAAGTAGAGAATATAAATTCATTATTCAGAAAACTAGAAATAACAAAAGAGATTGATATAAGGAAAATTGAGTAAAAAAGATAAATATAATTTGGAGGAAATGATTTATATTTGTAAAGAAAGTAAAAATACAAAATAAAAGCTAATCCAACTAAAAGTTCACCTATGCGAAACCCAAATATATAGATACCGACTAATGGCCTACTAAAAATAATCAACAGTGAAAAGAAGGTTGTTGCAAAATAATCTTTGTATAAAAATAATTTTTTATTCATATCCATATATGATGATATCGAGTATTAAATTTAATAAATATAAATAATTCATCATAGGTCTTTATAATTGAATAATGTTAAAAGATTCAAGTAACATCACTTTTGTTTTCAACAATGGTAGAAAAAATAGACTGAACAGTGAAGAATTATTTGCCAAAGAGCATTTTTATAGTTATTTTAAGTTTTTAGAAAAATATAAAAGAACTCAAATAATCGAATATGAAACCGAAGAAGATTCCTATAAAGTTATTTCTAAGATTTTAAGGAAAATAACTAAATTTCCAATATATATTGGAAAAATTATCACGAGTAGTAATAAAAAGATTCTGGATAATTCTGATTACATTTTTTTCTCAAATCAAAATTTATTTTATTCTTCGTATATATATCTTTTTCTAAATAAAAATAAAAAAAGAAAAAATATTGTTTTCTTTATGGGTTACAAAAATATTTTAAAAGATAAAAAAAAATTTAATACTGTTCAGAGCTTTTTTTTTAAGTCATTTTTAAAACAAATTGATCATATTTTATTTATAAGTAAAAATGAATTAAAAATATTCCTATCAGAATATCCCTCGATGAACGAAAAAGCAGTGTATGTAAGATTTGGTATAGATAATAATTTCTGGATAAATAAGAATTCTAATTTCAGTAACAGCAAGGTCTTATTCGTAGGAAATGATGAAAATAGAGACTATAAGAGTTTAATTAATATTGTTAACGGTATGCCTGATTATGAATTTTTAATAATTTCGAATAAGTTGTCTAAAGATGACTTTCGCTATAATAATTATTCCCTAATAAATAGTGATTGGAAATCTGGTAAATTAACTGACCTAGAGCTAAAAGGTTTAATGGAAGAAGTTAAAATTTCTATTATTCCAATTACCGAAAACACAACACAGCCATCTGGTCAAAGTGTTGCGCTACAGTGTTTTGCTATGGGTATTCCAGTAATAATGTCTAACTTTCGGGGTATATGGGATGATGAACTTATGAAAAATAATATAAATATCTTATATGTCGATAATAACAATACTCTCTCGTGGTCAAAAAATATAGATCTTCTTAATTCAGACAACTCTTTATATAACAAGCTTGCTTCCAACGGTAAGAAGCTTGTTGATCAAAATTTTAATATTGATAATTTTTTTAAAGATATTGAAGCTATCCTTAAAAATTCATAATCCAAGTATCTTTTTTGTTTTAAAGTAGCCTAGAAAAATCTTTCTATAAAATTTATTATTTTTATGCGCAATTGTTCTTCTTTTTTTTATCTCTTCTTTTGAATTTAAAATTTTCTCAAAAAGATTTTCATATTCATTCATCATTTTTTCATTATTAACTGGATAATTTTTTAAATTTTCAAAATATTTTTTATAATCTTTTATCAGTTCCAATAATTTTTCTTCTAGGTTTTCGTATGTAAATTTAATTCCAAATCCATCACAGTACTCTGGGATACCTCCACTATCCATGTATAAAATTGGTAATCCTGACTGAGCTGCTTCAATGTGATGATTTCCTGAAGGTTCATTTAATGAAGCAGTTATATAAATATGGTGACTTTTTAGTTCATTTGCTAGCTCCATCCCATAAAGCGGTGCGACTAAAGTCATATTTTTTAGTTTTATATTACTTGATAGGTTTCCTATATAGGTGAACTGTAATAAGTCTTTAAAATTTTTTTTACTAAGAATTTTGTCTAGTTTTTTATAAACATCTACGCCTTTGTTTATATTACTACTCCAGTGATGCGTGGCTAATCTAATCTTATTTGATTGATTCCACTCTTCTTTCCCTATAGTGTTAAATAAATTACTATCTCCTCCTCCTAAAATTACTGTACTTGTCGATGAATCAATTCCTAGATTTTGATAAATTTTGTATATCCAGGTACTTACAAAAACTGTTTCATCTGCATACTTATTCGCTTCTAGGTAAAAATTATTTACACCTTCAGTGTTTTTTCTTTCATCACACTCATTTATTCTGTGTACAACTAGAGCGTCACTATTTACAAACTTTAGATAGTTTTTAATGTCAATATGAGTAAAGGATGATGATGATGAGTCTTTTCTTGGATCGGTTAATAAGATTATATCAATATCATCATGTGATAAATTATTGACTACTTCATTTCCCAAGTTTCTAAAGTATTGTATGAAGTTTTTAAAAAAAAGATTGCCCCCTCCCCAAGGACCATCTACGACATTTGCTCCGATACTAATTTTCACTATTAGCTCCAAGCATTTGTAAGTAGTTTTTGAACCCATTCGGGATTACATACTCTGAAGCATTTTTGTATGCAATTTCAATGTTCGCAGCAGCATTCATAAAATTTTGCATATTGAAAATTGATTCGGGTGCCAGAATTTCTTTAGCCACTCCAACATCTGTAGATATTATAGGTGTCTTAGATAAAGCACATTCTATAATAGCCTGAGGCCCACCCTCAACTCTTGAGGCAACAATGTATAAATCAAGACAATTGTAAAGTTCATTCATAAGTTTTGAATCAGCCATTTCAAAATATTTAAATTTTATATTTAATTTTGTCAGTTCTTTAATAACATACTCTCTTCTGTTTCCACTTAGTAACACCAAAATGCTTTTTTGTTTATTAATTTCTTTTATAATCTCAATAAATCTATCTGGACCTTTCGAAAGTTTTGGTGATTTCAAGTCAGAACCCTCCGTGTCTCGTTGGAAGGAACCAATGATGAAAGAGTCTGTTGAAATTCCCAAATTTTTCTTGATTATATTTTTATCTTGGATGTCAAACCACATTTCTGAATCTGCCCAAAAAGGAATACTAATTATTTTTTTATTAGTATATTTTGACAATTGTCTTTTAGAATTTTCTGAAATAACATGATAGAAATCTGTATATTGGTCTCTATCGTTAAATTCAATTAAATCTTCCTCAGTAAATTTATCTTCATCAATGTGGTAAATAGAACAAATTACTTTTTTCTCAATTAGATATTTTTTTGGGATTTTTTTCCATGTCCATGGCGAACAAATCCAAATTATGTCTGATCTAGACACAATTTTTGTAGAAACTGATTTGTTATAGAGGTACCACTCAGATCTTAATCTATCTAAGATCCAGTTTTCATTTGCTTTATTTAAATAAACTTTCTTCAACATATGTAGTATATATTTAAAAATAGAATTAGATTTAGAATATTTAAAGTTAGCAATTATGAATAATAAAAAAAATATACTGATTACTGGAATAACAGGGCAAGATGGATTATTTCTGACTTCTAAATTAATAAGTATTAACAAAAATGTAAATATTTATGGTTTTTCGAGAACAGAAAATAATGAGCTATTTTATAGAAATCTTGAGTACATAAGTAGCGATTGTGACAAAACGAATATAAACTTCATAAACACAAAAGAATTAAAAAGCAAGAAACTTCCAGAGATTCTTGAAGAAATAAATCCCGAAACAGTATTTAATATGAGTGGCCCTAGCTCTGTTTATGAATCTATACACAAACCTTCTCTAGCTGACGAGATTGAGGAAATATTTCAAAATTTAATTAATTCGTGTTTACAAATTAACATTACTCCTAACTTCTTTCAAGCCTGTAGTAGCGAAATGTTTGGTTCAAATAAAAATAGTACCTTGAATGAAGAAAGTGAATTTTTTCCGTCTTCACCTTATGCAAAAGCAAAATATTCTATATACAACCAGATTCAAGATATTAGAAATAACAGCGAGTGGAACATAATCTCAGGAATTATGTTTAATCATGAATCCGAATTTAGAAAAGATGATTATTTATTTATGAAAATAATAAATTATGCCATCACAGCAAGTAGGAATAGAACTGAAAGTAGACTTGTGTTGGGAAGCTTAACTTTGAAAAGAGACTGGAGTTATGCAGGAGATATTGTTGATGCAATTATTAAGGCTACATTTAGTGATCAAAAAACTGATTATGTACTCGGATCTGGAGAAACTACATCTATTCAGCAGATAGTGACTCAGGTTTTTAGTTATTTTGAATTAGATTGGGAATCTTACGTTGAAATAGATGAATCATTATTAAGAGATAGTGACCCAAGTATAAGGGTTTCAGATCCTAGTAAGATCAAAAATGACCTTGATTGGCAGGCAAAAACCACAGTAGAAGAAATAATAGAAATAATTATTAAGTACAAATTAAATTTTCTCAACAGGTGATTTATTTTTTCTTACACATTCTGCAAAATACATTTGTTCTTTATAGAAATTAGTTGATATATTATTCTCCATATTTAAGACATAATGAACTTCTTTTAGAATCTTAACTTTATAATTTGCTCTAGTTAAATCGCTCATTAGTTTGTAATCTTGTGAATAATAGAAGCGTTCATCATAACTACCTACATTGTTAAAAATTTGTTTTTTAATCATAAGCGTCCCGTGCACGAAAGGATTTTTAAATTTAAGTACTGCTTTTTTTGGTAAATAATAACTTAATCTTGGCATGATTTTGTCGCTTTCTTTTATTCTCGCTCTTGTTGAACATGCATCTAGATTACGTTTATTGATATAATTCAATTGTCTTTCAAGCCTTGTTTCAAGACTACGATCATCTGAATCCTGACGGGCTAAATATTTTCCTTTTGCATTATTACTTAAAATATTGAGCGATTTAGTAAGTCCTATATTCTTTATATTTTTAAAAACTTTTACATTAGCAAATTTTTTCTCAAAATTACTACAAATTTTCAATGTATCATCTGTTGAACCGTCATCCATTATTAATAATTCATGGTTTTTATAAGTTTGATTAAGAATACTGTTTATGGCGACTTCTATTGTATCTTCAGCATTATATGCAGATAATAAAACAGAGATTAGTTGTGTTTCCTTATTCATTAAATATATTATCTAATTTATTATTTAGGATTTCCTTATCGAGATAATTTTCTATATACACTTTATTTCGCTGACCAACTTTTAATAAATCAATTTTATCTAGGAGTAATATCTTATTTTCTAAATCTTTATAATCATACTGTTTAAAAGACAACTTGTAATTATCTGGAAAAAATTCTGAAATTCCTCCAGTTTTGGGATAAATAGATGGGATACCCAAAGAAGAGGCCTCACATAACAGAGTAGGCTGTCCTTCAAAAAGTTTTGTAGCTGTCACAACAGCTTTAGAGTCTTTAATTATTTTAATAGTTTCTATATTTGATTTTTCTCCTAAAAATAAAATATGCTGATTTTCATATTTATTCTTCAAAGAGACAAAATCTGGTCCTGTGCCGATAATTTTTAGTTTTAAATTAGAATTTTTAACTTTTGAAAAAGTTTCAATTAATTCTTTTATACCCTTCTCAATAGAAATGCGTCCTGCATAAAGAATATAATTTTTTGGATTTATTGTACTTTCAGCAGCTGATTCCAAATAATTTGGAAAAACAGAAATTCTTTTAGTATCAAATCCAAGTTCACCTAAAAAATTTTTGTGAAACTCAGTTAGGACAAAAATACTGAATTTACTATTTTTTAATAATTTGTAATATTTTTTACCGTAAATTATTAAAAAAAATGATTTGCTAAGTGATGTTTCGTAGTACTTATTAAAAAGTCTTCTTGGCTTTAAATTCATACCGCATGCCTGACAAATTAAATTATTGCCTAAATGTATGGATTTAAGAAATGTTCTAGAGCAAAAGTATCTAAAATTATGCAACTTAACAACAGTTTTAATATTTTTTTCATCTAATAATTTAAATATTCCCAAAGATGCTTTGAACCAGGTGTTATGAACATATACAATATCTGGTTTGAATGTTTCTAATTTTGAATTTAATTGATTTATACTTTCAATGTTCTTATTTATTATAAAGAAGAAGATTTGTTTAAAGATATTGTCCACCTGATTCGAAAATAAAAGGGTCTCAACAATATATTTTTCTTTTAAAAATATAGTTTCATTTTCAACAGCGATGTCTTCTCCACCTTTATTTTGATAATTTGTATGTAGTAATAATATTTTCTTCAATTGTGAATAATCACTTCTCTAATATCATTACTCATTTTTATTTCAAAATGTACATCATAAGCTAAGTTTTCTGTACTGTGAGTAGAATTTATGATTGTAAGCTCAAGTTTTCCTAGAATTTCGTATATTAACTCCTTAGTGCTTGAGTCTAAATTAGACATAGACTCATCAAGTATTAATATGTCTACCTTAGATAAAAGAGCTCTTATAAAAGATATTTTTTGCATCTGACCAGATGACAATGATTTATTGCTTACAATCTTATCTAAATTAATATCAAATGACTCATTAAATAATTGAAACTTTTTAATGAGTTCAATGATATTGTGATCATCTATCTTGTATTCATTTCCATACAATAGATTATTTCTCAAGGAATCCGTAAAAATGAGTGGGGTTACTCCAACATAGCCATATTTGTTTGAATATGTATTTACAGTTCCCGATTCTGGATAGAACACTCCAGCGCAAATCCCCAAAAATGTACTCTTCCCAGACCCGTTTGCACCGGTTATAATCGTATGTCTGTTCTTTAGAATATCTATATTTAAATTTTTAAAAATACTCGAATCACTTCCCATATAGTTAAAAGAGACATCTTGAAACTCAATTGCAATTTCAGGATTTATACTTTTATTTAATTTAAAATATTGTGAATTAATCACTTTTTTATTCTTATCAACTGTATGTAGTTTTTCTAGGTGTACATGTGAATTAATAACCATTCCAAGGGTTTTATTAAACTCTCCTACTGACTGAAAAAGTCGGACTACTATGCCAACAAATTCAAGCGTGATGAAGCTAACAAAATTAGAAAAAGCAATGACTATAGAAAAAACTAAGAGTGTGAAAAACGGTGGAATAATTGAATTGATTGTCCCAAATTGAAAATTTCGATACTGGTAGTGTCTATAGTTTTCAACTTTTTCGGTGAAAAGACTAATTTCATCTTTTGATTTTTTAGCAATTTTTATAATATATAAATTATCAATCAATTTTTGTATGTCTTCATAAAGCTTTTTATTTTCATGGTATGAAAGGTCTACATATTTTCTCAGAAGGGAGGCAAGTTGCTTAGTTGGTAAGTATAAAATAAGTCCTCCGATCAAAAAAATGCCTAAAGTGTTAAAATTTGTTATTGCCAAATACCCAAGGTATACAGTAATTTGTACAAACAAGTTTAGAGATGTGGTTATTGCATTATAGAAATAAGATACATGATTGCTAAGTTGGCCTACATAGAAAAACGCATCAGCAGTTGAATAATTTCCTTTGGAAAAAACCTCCTTAATGAAATACTGTTTGAGATTGCTTTCAATTTCTAGTTGCATACTCAGAATATTCATTTTTTCTAGATACAATGCGGAAAATCTAATCAGGACTAGAAGTGGGAGGAGGATAATATTATCTTTAATAAAATCTATAAACCAAAAAGTAGATGATTCTTGAAAGAAATCTGCAAAAAATAAAATAATTGTTATATCACAGAAAACAGATATATTTGCCAAAATTACTGAAAGAACAATTCTTATTTTTTTATTTTTTGTTTTTGTGAGTTTAGAAACAAATAAAATATCAACAAAAATTCTTTTAAATTTTTTCATACTATTATCATTTTTTTCTTGCTAATTTAACAATAATTGATTGAATTTTTAATATTAAGATAAGATTTATTGTTTAAATCTTTTAAATATCTCCTAAATATGTAAATCTACACTCTTCACCGGTATTTCTTTCTAGATCCTTTTTCTGACAAGGAAGATGTCACAGGTTCAAATCCTGTAGCGGCTAAACGGGTTTATAGCTATCTGCTTAGCTCTCTCATATACGCATCTACACATTCACTACTGACTAGGGTTTCTATGCACTCTTCTATTGAGTTATTTAAATTACTTAAAATATCTTTTTCAAAATAAGGAAGTGAAATATCTATAGTGAACATAACTATAAATAAAATTGATATTGCCCTAGTTAAGATTTTAGTGTCAAGTTTTGTAATTAAAAAAAGAGCTGTTATTACTAAAACCCCAATTAGAAATTTAGAGTTCTCAATAAAAAATGCGAGCATTGAAGTAGTTATAAAATAACTACTTTTGTCTAAATTTATGTTTGAGAATAGTAAGTAAAGCAAAACTATTAACACTACTACAGAAAAATGCTGACTATACCTTATCCATTTGTTGGAATTGATGAGCCAAAACCAAAGATATGGAACAAAAATAGAAAATATTAACGGGAACGATAAATTATCATATACCATATTTATTTTTTCTCTATTTATGTAGATAATATAAATAGTAATAATTGGAGTCAACGAAAGCCGAATCCTATCATAAATGCTCCAATTGATTATTTCTGTTTGAAAAATATTTTGCTCAATATTAAAAAACTGAGAAGTATTCAAAGTACTGACCCCTGAACCTGAATGATTAATTATTAAATAATATTGATCCTTGAAATACTGTATTGCATTTCCTGATTCGTAATTAAACTCTACTAAAACTAACCAGACAACTAGGGGTATCAAAAAATAAGTTATTTCGAATAAGGTTTTTCTCAAGTTTCTTTTTATTAGTAGCTGTGCGCCATAAAACCCAAAAAAAGGTAGGAGAGTTAAAATTTTACCAAAGAATATTGAAATTGAAAAAAGTATCATTGAAAATTTTCTAAATTTATGAAAAAGAAACATTGAATTAGTAAAAATAATCATAGAAGCGATTTCACCAAGTGAATATAATCCTCCTTGCCACCATGGTATAGAAAGTAAAATCAATCCATTAAAAGCTACTAATAATCGATAATCCTTTCTGTGTAATTTAAATAGGAAAACTGAAAAGATTAATTGTAAGATTAAAAGCCAGTAAAAATTTGAAATTCGTCCAAGAATAAAATTATTAGTAATATTCCAAGAGATAACACTTCCGATTGCAGAGATGGGACCAGAAGTTAAATACACACTATAAGAACCTCCAAGAAATCCTCCTGCATTAAAATCAAGATTGTTATAAAAGTTCACGTTTGATGACAAAACAACATATTCATCAATAAAAGAGCTGATTCTTTCTGATTTAGTTCGAACATAATCAAAAATAAAAAAATGCTGGAACACCACAAATGTAATTAGTGAAACATTTATTATGGTGTTGTTTTTAAAACTTTCTTTAAAGGTTGAAAATAAGTTAAATTTCTTAACTTTCTCAAGTAAATTTAATTTTCTACTGAGAACAAAAATAATGAGCGGAATTACTATTACGCCAAATAGTTGTAAGTAGTCGAATATTGTTGTTTTAAATGGATCCCACCCGTCTTGCACATAATATGCGCATTCTTGATATGAGTTTACAGTTGCACCTCTTCCAAAAAAATCATACAAATTTAATGCTGGAAAGCTAGGGTCATTTTCAAAAATAAAATTATTATCGGTAGGATTTACAGATACAAAATTACTAGGCTGAGGACCGCAAAATTCTTTTACTTTTGTATTTACCACATGGGTATGGTAATAGTGTTTTATTTAAACTTTTTATCGGTTATAAAAAGTAAAATAGTAGAAGTGAGCAAATAAAGTAATAAGTTTGCTCTAGAGTAGCCATATATTCTTAATGCTATATAATTTCTTCGTTTTGAAAATAACAATTGCTAATTCAATAAATGAAGAAACTAGTCTTGTAATCTTTTTTTAAAAATTAATTTTTTTAGTCTTTTTTTATAAATCCTATAATCAAAAAGTGCGAATAAAGTAAAATAAACCCTATTAGTTAGTAGAAAATTTTTGAAATCTAAATACAATTTATGAACTTGATTTACTTTACTAACTTTGATATATAGTGCATCACCCCAAGGCATATCAGCTGTTCTCCAAGATGTCCAAGTTCTAATAAATCCCTTATTTTTTAAGAAATCATCCAGTTCTGATATAAGTACATTATCTTCATATAGGTAATTTCTATTAATCTCAGTAAAAATATACTTTACATCTTGAAGTTTATTTGAAAAGCCCTTCAATACTTCGAGTTCGTACCCTTGAACATCCATTATTAAAAAGTCTATGTTCTCTAGGCTTAAATCACTAAACTTTCTTACCTCTATTGTAATTTTTTTCTGAAACTTAATCTTTGGTTGCAATACCTTGTGGAGATTAGGTTCTAACATAGAGGAACTCTGACCAGAATTATTATCAGAATAATGCATTTCTTTATTTGAATTTTCATTACCAAGTGCAAAAGGAAATAGTGTTATATTATCACTATCTTCAATTTTTTTAGTGAGTACTTCTAATGCTTCTTCCAAGGGTTCAAATAAGTAAATTTTATCTATTTGTGACTCTATCAATAGTGGAATCTCTTGTCCGAAGTGAGCACCGACCTGAGCTAACGTGCAAGTATCCTCTTTGTACTTATTTAAAAAATATTTTAAGTCTTTAGCCATTGTAACCATTGTAACTTTGTTGTAAGTTTTGCATATTACTAAAGCTCTTAAAGCTCCTGGTGGTTTGGCAATTAAATACTTTTTATCTTTCCGACATGACACCTATTGACGGAGAATTTTCATATAAGATAAAGTAAACCCCTCTTGAATCATCATAAATCATGTCTCTTACTCTCTCGCTGTTTTTATATGTCAGAAAACTTACTATTTTGCTTTCATTAATTTCATCTCCACCTTTTGGTCCATGTTCTGAAGATAATATGTAATTAACTTGAATACTGACGAAGTCAAAGTTGTTATTGGATTTTCTACAAATTTTTATATATCCAATAATCGTTTATATTATAAATTTTTTAAAAAGTTTTATGCTATAAACTATATTAAAGTCCCTATATATCTTAAAAATATGAAAATTTTACTTATTGGCGGAACTGGCTATGTTGGTAAAGCTATAAAAAATGAATTAAACAAAATAGGTTTATCAGTAATCAGTATTGGTACAAGCACTAATCCAAATTTTATTATTGGAGAAGAAGTTGATGAAAACATATTCACAAATATAGATTATGTCTTATATTTATCGTGGAACTTTGATACTAGAGATAAAGAATATTCAAAAAAAAATATTGAATCATTTCAAAAAGTAAATAACATATGTAGAAAAAATAAAATAAAATTATTCTTTATCTCAACATTATTGGCTTCATCAGATTCCAAGTCTAAATACAATAAAACAAAAGCCGCCTGTGAAAATATAGCAATTAAAAGTGGTTTTTCTGTTTTGAGACTGGGTACAGTCCTTCTGGAAGGATATGATTTAACTGGAACATATGGAAAAATTTCAAATTTTGTAAGTAAATATAAAATTTATCCTCGTATTCATCCCAACAAAGCTGTTTTTGAAAAAACTGATATCAAAAACATAAAAGAGATTTGCTTATCCTTAAATTCCCTTGAAAATAAAATATATACTTTCACGAATGGAAATAACTTAACTTTAGAAAAAATCTTAAATTTACAAAACAAATATTCTATTTCAATACCTATCCATTGGGTAATGATTTACTTTCCTTTAAAAATACTAGAGATATTTAAATTACCATCCTCTCTTAGATCGGATATGGTTAAAAGCATTTGGCAAGAAGGTAGCAATGGCAAATAAAAGAATACTGATTGTTGGGTCGGGACCTTCTGTTTATGGATGCCTTTTAGCTTTAAAAGATTTTGAAGACCTCGATGTAACGATTATAGATAACTCAAATATTAATAAAGAAGAGAAAGATAGTTGTATATTTGACAGTGAGTTTAAATACAGCAATAGAATTACCACCGAAGATGCTTTTGAAACTGAAACTTTAGAACTACTAAAGCATACGGCAAACGTTTCTAAATCTTTTGGGGGATTTTCAAATGTTTGGGGTGGTACATATGACACTCCATCAAAAAAAACATTAGAGGAATTCAAAAAATTAGATATAGATTTAGAAGATTCGATTAATTTTATCGAACAAAATATTCCAAAATATACAGGAACTGAAAATTATGAATACTTTATAGAAAGACTGCAGAATAGTGATTTACATACAAAGAGATCAAAAATCGCCATAAGTAAAGATAGAGTAAATGAAATCAATGACAAAGAAAAGTGTACAGAATGTGGAAGTTATAAATGGTCTTGCAAAAATACCTCTATATGGAGTAGTAAAAAAGAAATACTTGAATTAATTGAAACAAATTATTACAAATATATTCCTAATGCGAAACTGATTAAGTTTGAAGAAATAGAGGATATTGTTAAATGCAGCATCGATTTTAAAGATGGATTAAAAGAGTGTCATTTCGAAAAAGTTTTTATTGGATGTGGACCTATTGGCACATCAATAATCGCCTTGAATTCAAGTATTGTAAATAAAGTCAAATTTAGATCTTCAGATTTAATTCAATTGCCCTATGTTAAATTTAAAAAAACAGCAAATAAAGCAACATCCTTCGCTGATATTTTTGCATATGATGAGAATAATAATTTTTATTTACAATTCTATTTTTATTCAAAGAGTGTTTTAAAGTTAGCCGGAAATGTTATTAAATTTACAAATATTAATAGATTTTTTCCTCATAATTTTCTTAATTATTTTGGTGGTGTATTTATATATTTAGATCAGGATTTATCTTCAAATTTTGAGTTATATAAAGAAAAAGGAAAGTTATTTATAAACAAATTTGAACCTCCCAATAAACAAAAAAGTATAAGAAAAAAAATTTTCAAAAAGTTAAGAAAAAGTGGTTTTTATCCAATTAATTTTTTATATAAAAATTTAAAATATGGGAAAAGTTATCACTATGGAAGTCAATTTTCACACTCTATAAAATCTAAAAATCACTTTACTGACATTTATGGTAGGTTAAATAATTTGAATAATTCTTATATTATAGATGCATCAGTTTTGCCAAGTGTAAATACTGGACCAGTCACGAATACTATTATTGCAAATAGTTACAGAATTGTAAGTGAGGTGATTACTCATTTTGAAAACGAATGATAATCTAATAAAAAATATTCCAATCTATTTAGTTTTTGTCGCTTCATCAGTGATCACACCGCTTATAGTCTCTAAACAATTTACATCAATTCATGATCTAGCATATTTTTTATCAAATAGTCTAAGAATTTTTAATGGGCAAATAATTTATAAGGATTTTATAGAAGTCCATACTCCTGGTTCTTATTATGTACCTGCCTATTTATTCAAATTATTTGGAGTAAATTATTTACCAACTTTTTTATGGATGTTTATTGTAAATATTATTTCTACATTTTGTATTTATAAAATTATCAAAGATTTGAGCATCAGTAAAAACTTAAAATTATTAGGAGTAACAGGTTTTGCCCTTTTAGGTCCTTATTCATTTTTTTCACAGATTTGGTATGACTCAGATAGTCTTTTTTTCTTAATTATAAATATTTACATTCTTCAATTAAGTAAACAGAAGAAGAATAATTATTTATTTTTTACTTCTGGGTTAATAAGTTTTATGCCCTTCTTTTTCAAGCAAAATATTGGAATTGTAACAATATTTGCATTAAATTTATTAATTTTGTTTTTATATAACTCAAAAATTATAAACAAAATCTTTTTCCTGTTCGGACAAATTTTTGCCCTGAGCATTTTTTTATTAAATTTATTAAGTACAAACTCCTTAGATGATTGGATTTTTTATAATTTTAAATATGCATCTCTAGCTAGATTTACATCACCTATAACTGATATCTTTCCAATTCGATTTATAAGTAAATATAACTACAATTTACGATTTGAAGAATTGTATTACATATTTTATTTAATTCTATGTGCAATTTGTCTAAAA
>Ga0315315_10001668_pt1 | contig 20413 bp, 10 predicted proteins | sample M140m3416metaG_FD_203699 | JGI IMG/M metagenome (GOLD analysis project Ga0315315, IMG submission 203699) | Ammonia-oxidizing marine archaeal communities from Monterey Bay, California, United States - M1 40m 3416 | ecosystem: Environmental > Aquatic > Marine > Intertidal zone | place: USA...
TCTACATCAAAATTAATAATAACATTACTCAATAAACCAGTTTGATAATTAATATTATAATTGTCAATAAAACAATTAAATATATTAGAAGAATCTATATTAGAACTATTATCAAATACAATACTAATATTACTAAAACCATTTATTTCATAATCAATATTATCAATATTAATAAATGAATCATAGATATTAGAAGAATTTATATTTGATCCTTCAGCAAATATAATACTAACATTACTAAAACTATTAATATCATAATCAATGTTATCAATATTAATAAATGAATAATAGATATTAGAAGAATTTATATTTGATCCTTCAGCAAATATAACACTAACATTACTAAAACCATTAATATCGTAATCAATATCATCAATATCAATAAAACTTGTATGAATATTTGAATTATTTATTAAATCTTGATTAATTGTAATAGTTACATTACTAATATTAACATTTTGTAACTGGTCATATTTTATATTGAAATGTTTAATAATATTATTATCAACAATATGATTATCTGATAATAAATAAACATTGGCATTATCAAGTGAATTACTATCTAAATTACCTACATCAACATATATATTATTAATATAATTTTGAGGAATAACCCCATTAAGATTTATATTTGATATAATAAAATCATCTTGACCATAACCATCTAAATTACTTATATTTATATTAATATTAGAAAATCTATTAATATCAATATCATTATTTGAAGAGTATAGATTTAATATACCATCATAATTACAAGATGTATTTAAGTCACTATAGTTAATACGTATATTAGAAAAAGTATTAATAGGTATTTGAATATTATTAGTATTTGTTATATTAATAGAATAACCATCATTGATATCAGTTTCATCAATATTAAAATAGGACAAATCAAGACTTATATTACTAAAATTAGAAAAATATATATTACAATCAAGGTTATTCGTCAAGAATACTTTAGAATTAATTGAATCTATAATATCATTATAATCAATAGATAAATTAGATAATTTACTCCCATGTATTTTACCTTTTATTTTTTCTCTTGTAATTGTATTATTAACTAAATTATCATTTGTAATACTATTATCTTGTAATTTAGAACCATTTATTAATCTTTTATAATAAGGATTTTCCGGTTCATTATAACCTTCTTCAGGTATAGTAATCAACCCATTTTCATCTTCGACTAGGTCGGTATCTTCAGTAGTTATATTAGAAGCACGTCTCATATATCCAAAAATATTTTCAGGACCAATTGATTTATTAGCTATATTTAATCCAGATACACTTGCTAAAGGTAAATTAGAACCAGGTATAGGTAATATTTTAGCATCAATATAATCTTTTAAATAATTAGAAATATTATTAATATTACAAGATATTTGTGGGAAATTAATATCTAAATTTAATAAATTAAGTGATTGTACTTCCCATTTTCTAATCTCATAATTATAATACAAATACGCATTTTTTACGCTAATATTATTAGTATATCTATTTTTAAATTTGATTATTACTATACCATTACCTCCATTACCACCTTTACCCTGTATTTCTTCACCATTAATATAAATGGAACCACCGCCTCCGCCACCTGTACCGTCAATGCCATCAGCACCATTAATGATATCATTATTATTGCCACTTTGTGTTTCAACATTATTATTATCGTGAAAGTATGTGTATCCGCCTCCTTGTGATATAAAATTGTTAATATCTGTATCTAAATAAAAGGCTCCTCCGCCACCACCACCGTCACCCCCATATGTTATACTGTTATTATCATCATATATATAATATGATCCTACGCCGCCGCCACCACCCCAATAGTAATTACTACCAAGTATATAAGAACTAAAACCATTAGTAGCAATACTATAAGTATTTCCTCCAACACCTCCTGTACTACTTGTTATATAATTTTCTAATTCTTGAGGAATAATAGCTTCGCCACCAGAACCATTACCTCTACCACCTGTTGCTATTACACTATAATTATTATAGTATAACACTGTATTATTACCATCTACCTGAATACCAGTTCCTGTGTTTTTTCCTCCACCTATACCGACATTAATTGTAATTCTATCTCCTGTATTTACAATTAAATTATTAATCTCAATAATAGCACCACCGCCACCCCCTGTGTGATGAACTTTGCCTGTACCTTCTCCTCCTTTACCACCAGCACCAACTAATAAAATATCAATCTCGTCTCTATTTTGAAAATAAATATCATATATTTTATAATTACTACCGCTGTTATCATGTTCTAAAAATATATAATTACTTGAATTTATATTTTTATAATAAGGACTAGTATTTACTATTTCATTATTAACTTTTGGATTATATAAATAATAATCATTGATATTATTTAATTTATCAATATTTAATAATGGTATTTTTTCATTTTTAATAATATAATTACTATTCTTATGAAATATATCATCATTAATATGATATAAATTACTTATATTTTCATAAGAATAATTTGAATTATAATCAATAATATCATTAATAATATCAATATAATTAGATAAATTATTAGTTTCTTTAATTAATAAATTTGAATTTATATAAATTTCTTGAATAATATTATTAGAAATATTATTGATAGTACTATTTAATATATTTGAAGTATCAGTAATTTTATTTAATAATATATTACAATGATTAAAATTATCATAATTTAAAGACCAATTATTAGTACTCCAATTATATTGTAATACACCTAATGTATCATAAATTTTATCATGAGTTTTAATAAAAGTTTCATCAAATTTATATCTAATAAATATAGCACCATCCATACCATTTTTATTATTATCACCTGCACTATAATAACCTCCACTGCCCTTTTTACCGTGTAATAAACTTAATGAATAATCAGAATGATTGGCATTGCCATTACCTCCAAAATATAATTTATCTGGACTATCAAATATTCCAAAATCCGGCGAATAAACACTAAAATATGAGTAAATATTTTCAGCTAATAATGGATTAATATTATTACCATTACCTTGGTTTATACCTGCTTTACCACCATATGCTTTATAAGTAATATTCTTTTTAATAACATCATTTTGAATTGTAATAGTAGTTTTATCGCCGTCAATAGTATTTCCACCACTAGTACCACCTCGGCCAATAACAAATGTAATAGTACTATCATTAATTATATCAACATTATTTAATAATATTACATCACCACCAAGACCTCCTCTTTCATTATCAGCACTTCCTCCTCCACCTATAAGTAATATATCAGCAATTATACTATTTTCAATTTTAATATTGGACGATGATTCAAAAATATTATAAAAATATTTAATACTATTATTTGTATTATTCAATGAATTATCAAGTGTATTAATATAATTAGTACCAATTAGAGGATGAATATAATCAGTATTCGGTTCATATATAAAAGGTCTAATACCAGGTGGTTCAAGTTTTAAAGAAGGTATATTAGGAATATGTTGAAGATCAATTATTCCTTCATTTATATTACTTGAATTAATATTAGTTTTTTGAATAATAATAGGAACATTTATTTCTAAATAATTGCTAATATTTGTATCATTAATATATATGTTAGATGTATATATATCACCATCAACATCTAAAATATTTTTATCACTTTTAATTCTTGGTTCCTTGCCTATACCTATATTAGTAGGAAATATTCCATAGTCATTGCGGTCATCATGTATAACAACATTTAAAGCATTAGTATAACCGTCAATACCAGAAATTTTAGTATTACCAAAAATATTTAGCATATAATTATTATTTTTGATATTATTATTAAAATAATCAATATAGTTATAATAATATTTGCCAGCATCAATATAGGAAATATTACTATTTTTATATGGTACACCTAAAGACATAGTGAAAGATGAATTATATGTATTTTGTGATAATAATTCACTATAATTACTTGAATTAGATGTAAAAAACCCATTATAAAAACATAAATTATAATTTTGACCAAATGATATAATATCATCATCAATAATATGTTGTAATATATGTGTTGAATTAAAATTATTGAACATATTGTCATTATATTCAAAATTTTTATTAATTAAATTACTATAATTAATTTCATAACATGTTTTTGTATCAAATATTTTATTATTAAAATTTTTTCTAAATTTTTTATTTTTAATAATAGTTTGATATATATAATTACTATTTTTTTGAATAAACGATGGTTCATTGCCAGAAATTGATATAGCAGGTTTAATATCAGTATCATAAGACGAATCAATATTAATAATATTATTATAATGTTGATTGTTGAATTTATTACTTGATAAAATTAAATTATTATCATCAATAGTATAATCAAATAAAGAATTATAAATATTTATATTTGAATCAGTTGATATAATTTGTTTAACACGTATATTACCAACATTTAATGAATTTGCTCCTTCGCCAGAAAAATTTAAAGTATTTATATTAATAATGTTCTTATTATCAAATGATACACTATCAGTATTATAACTGGTAATTATATCAGTTTTAATATTACTTGTTAATATTTTATTATTAGGTGATATAATTGAATATTCATTTATATTGATATCAGTATGTGTAGTACTATCATAATCACCAAATTGTAACGAACCATTATTATTGATAGTAGTAATTACATTATCATTATTTGTAAAATTAATAAAATTAGGTTTATTAATAACTCGTGGATAATAATAGTTATATATTAGTTTATAATCATTACTTTTATCAATATAATTATAAATTTCTTTACTAATATGAATAGTAAAAACATTAGAGTGTGTAATATTTGCGTAGTTTTTACAATATTCTACAAGCCGCTCGCGCTTCTCGTGATCCTCGTCAGTTTCCTTTACTGTAATTTCACCATCACTATTTGTATTATCCGCTATATATTTTTGTAATTCTTGTTCATTTGTATCTTCGATAAATTGATTGGTTTTACTTGACATTTTACTTTTTTTTTCATTATCAGTATCAATAGATTGTGTTAAAACACTGTCATTATAATCTATATCATTATTTATACTAATAGAAAAATATAATTGTTTAGCGGCACTTCTATTAACATTATTTTGAATATTTTCAATATTACATTCCAATTTTAAATTACTATTATTAATATTTTTCAAGTAAGCGGGATATATAATATAAAATTTATTATCATCACTATTTTGTGAATCGTAAGACCAACTATAAACCTTATATTCATAAAAAACTTGATTACTATTATTTAATAAATTATTATTATTATATCTATTATTTTTAACAAATGAATTATTGCCAGAAACATTATCTTTATTTAATTTTAGTTTAGTATAATCATAATCGATTTCCCAATTAATACTATTAGTAGTTAAAAAATAATAATAATTGCTTGTATCGTAATCTCTAATATTATTTGAGGTATTTATTTCAAGATAATACATACCATTATTGCCTCTTTGATGTAAATTCAAATAATTATCAAATAAGTTTAAAAATTCATTTGAAGTCATATCTATTTCCCCCCCTTCAAAATTTTCGTCAAAAATATTATTATTAAATAATTGTGTAATTGTTGAATCAGTATTAGAATTAATAAACCATTCATAGTTATTAGACGATTCATAAAATATATTTAAATCTAATAAAGATTTGTCTCTATTTACATTTTGACTATTTGTTTCATCTAAATTTTTTCTTTCATCATTGCGATTAATGGTAAATAGTCCATCATTATTATTATTTAAATTAATATTTGAACCAATATTAATATGACTATATTTATCTATATTAAATTTATCAGTATTAAATTCGCCTTGATAATTAATGATATTATATAATTCACTTTCAATATTAGTGTTATTAATATTAATAAATGAATTTGATGATTCACTTTGATAACCTATAAAACCTTTATTGTTTATAGAAAAAATATTACTATTATCTAAATCATTATTAATTACTAAAATATCATAAATATCTTTGTTTATATCAGAAATCATTGTAAGTTTAGCATCATTGTTAGTGTAAATTAAATCAATATTTGAAAATGTTCTAGCACTTGTTATTTGAAAGTTATCCACATCAACAGATCCATTAATATCATAAGGATTTATACTTCTACAATATATTTTATCAATATATAAATTACAATTAAATTGAATATCATTAGATACATTTATAATATTTATATCATCATTTTTGATTGTAAAATTTTTTTCATTAATATTAAAAGTAACATTATTATTAAAATTGGTATTATTATTGTCAATTTCTATAATTTTATTACCCGAATTATCTTGAATAATATAATTTGATGTAAATATATTTGAAATATTTGTATTATTTAATGAAATATTACTACTATTAATTTTTAAATAATAGTTATGATGATTATTATGCTCACTTAAAATAATATCATTATTATTATAACCAAAATCATAATTGCAATTAAAATTAATTAATAAATTATTATTATCATCTGATTCATTTGTAAAAACTATTAAATTACCATTATTGGTATCAGTATTGTTAAGTAAGAATTGATCATTGCCAGTTATTTCATTGCCTCCTAAACTAATAGACATATTCTTAATTTCTAAAAATATTAATTTTTTATATATAAAAATATTATATTTTAATATAAATAGAAAAATGGAAAATATAGATAAAAATATTATAACTATTGAAGTAATTGGCGATGTTTTACATATAAATTATGATGATACAAGTATGGAAATTTTAGAATTAAGTGAAGAGAATTATAAAAAAATGTATGAATTATGGTTTAAAGAGGTTCCAATGTTTATATCAGATAAGCATAAAGAGGTAATAAAATCATTAAATTTTGTAAAAATAAATAAGGATAAATTAAATAATATGTCATTTTTAAATAATTATTTTAAGGATGTTGAAAAAGCTAAGTTATTTTTTAATTATATGAAAATAAGAAAAAATAAAATATTAAATGATAAAAAAGCTTGGAATTATAAAGATAAAAAATGATTATAACTTTAAATAATAAAGTTATGTCTAATTACAGTTATATAGATAATAAAAATTATGAATATAACTATTATATAACTATATCATGGAGATATGCTGCTAAATATATGGAATATTCGCAAATTAAAAATAATTATGAAAAATCAAAAAAGGAGGTATATAATAATTATATGAATAAATATAAGAATTATAGAGAAGACGCAATGGAAATTGCCTATTATAATGTAAATAATAATATTGATATAATAAATAAAAAAAAAGAAGTTGAAAAAATAAAAAGGGAATATATAATTTTAGATGATGAATATTATTACTTATATAATAAATTTAATTTGTTATAAATCTAAGCATTATGTTCATAGTATATAATTCCTGACTTAATAGTTTAAAAGCATATGGTATTCTTACTTGTGAAATATCAACATTGGAACAGTTTAAGCATTTATATATATTTTTTTCTACATTAACAATAGCAGAAATACCACAATATTTACATATAAATATTCTATAATTATCAGATACATCAAGCATTCTTTCTTTTAGGAAACTACTCATACCGTGGGATAATAAAGCATCTCTTTCCATTTCGCCTAATCTTAAACCACCATTTCTTGCTCTACCTTCAGAAGGTTGTCTTGTAAGCATAACGATTGGACCATTAGAACCTCTACTGTGTAATTTATCAGCTACCATATGTTTTAAACGTTGATAATAAGTTGGTCCAATAAATATTTCAGTTTTAATTTGTTCACCAGTTCTACCATTATATAATATTTCATTGCCATATCTTTCCATACCTGATTTTTCTAATACTTTTGCTATATTTTCTACACTACAGTTTGTAAATGGCGTTGAATCACCAAATGAACCTAAATGACACGCCGCTTTTCCCATAATACATTCCATCAATTGTGCCATAGTCATTCTTGAAGGAATCGCATGAGGATTCATAATAATATCAGGGGTAATACCACTTTTAGTAAAAGGCATGTCTTCGTGATTATAAATCATGCCAATTGTTCCTTTTTGTGCTGACCTTGATGCTAATTTATCACCAATTTCAGGTTTTCTATTATTACGAACTCTTACTTTACAGAAACTGTAACCATCACTATTGAAATTAGTATAATTATAATCAATGTAACCTTCATCATTTGCTTTCATACAGGAACTATTATCTTGATAGTTATTAGTACCATTTGTTTTTTTTGGCATTACTTTTCCAATAATAATATCATTCCCATCAACATATGTATTTTTATCAATAAATCCATTATTATTTAATTTTTTGTATGAAAATGATTTAGCATTATTTTGTTCTGTAGGTTTCATAAATACTTCTTCTTCACCAGTACTATGATTTTTAGAACATTGGTCTCTAAATGCTTTATAATACGTACTTGTAAATAGACCTCTATCAAGTGAAGATTTATTAATCATAACACTATCTTCTTGATTAAAACCAGTATGAGTCATAATAGCAACGATAGCATTTGTTCCAGATGGTAATTCATTACTATGGGTATATTTAGATAATTTGGTATATACAAGAGGTTTTTGAGAATAATTCAAGATATTTCCCATAGTATCAATACGATTATTGAAATTACTCATATAAATACCAAGAGCTTGTTTTCCCATCGCACAATTGCTAACTGCGAAACCTTTGCCTCCGATAAAACTATGACTTTCGCTTTCAACAGTAATATCAGAAATCTTATTAATTTTAGATACATATTTATCATTTAGTGGAATAAAACATAGATCATTATCAATATAAACATCTTTTTCCCATTCTTCAAAAGTATTATAAATCTTTTTTACATAATATTTATTAATACTTGAAATGTATTTTTTATGCTTATTATATTCATTTTTAATAAATAATTTATTTAATAATTTATAGTTATAATTAATACCATAATTATCCATTACAAATTCTAAATCATTTCTATCTAAATTTTCCATATCATAATTATAATAATAATCATTATTACCTTTTTTATAATTAAGATATTCAATTATTAATTTAGGGTCATAAATATCTGTTTTAAATGAATTATTAACTGATGATTTTAATCTATATTCATTACATAAATATGATGATAAGAATTCATATTGAATATTATAACTACATTTAAGTAGCCATGATAAATCATAACATAAATGTTTAATAACAATTAGAAATTTCAAATCTTTATAATTAAATTTCTTAAAACCAAGATAATCAACATCTCTAACAAATGTTTTTTTATCTTTTTCATTTGTAAAGTTAAATTCTGATGCGTAATAATAACCACAAAGTCTTGCAATAATAGGTAAGTTACTATTATCTGTATATAATGGTGTTATATTTAATCTATTAAGAAGTTCATCGTTATAATCATAAATAATTTGTTTATCTGTATTTTTATATTCTTTATTACTTTTATAATTAGTATAAATCCCTATTTTAGTATTAATATAAATATCATTTACTTCTACCCAACCTTTATTAGTCATAAATTTATGATCATATGTAGCTATAATATTTCTACCATTTGCTAATATAACATTATAAGGTGTTTTATTTGTTATTCTATTATAATGATGAACGACCTTCGTATGTTCTGATTCTTTAGTAATAGGATTAAAACAAATTACTTTATCACCTACTTTAACATCTTTAATCTTTTTAAATGTTCCATTACTCATCATAACTGTTTCATTTTCCCATAAACATTGATAACAATTACGAGGAGATTGATTGTGGTCACTAAAAGGAATATTAACACCAAGAATACCATTAATAACACTTGGATGAATTTCACAGTGGGTATAAAATGGTGGATAAGAAGTACCTTTCATACCTTTAGAAAGTTCATTGAAATTAACAGCAATCATAGAGTTATTAAGTTCATCTGAATCTAAATATTCAATGAAACCTTCTTCAATATTAGAAATATCGATATTTTTATCCATAGATGTATTATAAGTAGCGTATGGGGAGATAAATGATTCAAAAGTTTTATTTTTAGAAAATTCTTCCCAAGTCATATTTATTTTTTTGAGAATATTCATAATTCTTAAAGAACGATTATTATTTTTATCAATATCAACAATTAAAAGAGGTCTAAACATTCTACCTGCTTCTGTACTAATAATAATTGATCCTTCTTTAATATTCCACACAATTGATGTCATTGGATAAATAATACCAGAACGTTTATATATTTTAAGAGTATTATATAATTGTAATGGATCATTATGATAACCAATAATATCTCCATTAATATGAACTGAAACATTATTTTTATTACCTAAATTATCTAAAATATCATTTTTATCATTATCGCTAATATAATCATTTAGAGAAACTACACCTAAATCTAATAATAAATCTCTAATAAATTTACTATTCATAAGTAATGAAATATTAGTACTTAATGCCATATTTTTAACAAGTCCAACAGAAGCACCTTCTGGGGTTTCAGCAGGACAAATTAAACCAAATTGAGAATTATCAAGTTTTCTTGGTTGAACAAGCTTACCATTTTTTTCCATAGAGGTATTGATACGTCTCAAATGTGATAGAGTACTAGCATATGACATTCTATTGAGAACTTGTGAAACACCTTGTTTGATATTTTGAAAAGTACCAATACTTTTAATACCCCAGTTACCTGTAGATAATGAATATCTTAACCAAGAATCAAGTAAAGATTGTTTAAAATATCTATGAACATTTGTATCACTAATAATATCATTTGCGGTAATAGTATTAGTGTTTGCTCTCCAAAGTCCAAGTTCTCTTTCAATAAGTGCTTTAATTTCTTTTGTCATTTTACCATAACATTGTCTAAATAAATTACTCATTAAAATACCAGGCGTATCGATGCGTTTATTCATATAAGAATCACGATTATCATAAACAGCAATTTTTAAATGAATTTTAATTAATTTACGGACCATATAACCTAGATATAGTGCTTTTCTTCTATAACTTTTACCAACATGTGGAAGAAAATCATTAATAATATAATTATTTAAAATATTTAATGATTCTTCGTGTGAAAGTTTATTAGCACCTGACATAATTTTAATAAGAACATTTTCGGCTTGTTCTTTATTATGAACATCACAAGAATCTTCACAACAAGCCATTAATTCATTCATAATTTTCTTAGAATTAACGTCATTAAAATCATAAACAATATATTTAATAATTTCTTTATCGCTAATTATACCTAATACCCTAAACATAATAAACACAGGAATTTCATTACGAATAAATGATGTATTTAGACGGATAATTCTTCCCATATGATTTATTTTACCAGTCATATTAAGACTTGTAGTTTTAGGCGGTAAATAATTTAGATCACTCATTGATCTAATTTCAGCATATAATCCATCAGAACTGTTATTTGGTTGAAATACAAGGGTCTTATTTTCATTTATTCTATCCTGTGAAACAAGAACCTTTTCATTGCCATTAACAATAAAGTAACCACCATAATCATATTTACATTCGTTATTATTAAGTTCGCCAATAGATGGAACTTGTTGTAATAAACAACCTTTGGAACGAACCATAATAGGAATCTTACCGATATAAACATTTTTAACTGTTTTATCGAATTTTTCAATAACGCAATCGCTATTTATGAGTTCGATAACGATATGAACATCTACATATAAGTTAGAAGAATAGGTTAAATTATTCATTCTAGCGATATGAGGACTCATAACAGTTAATGTACCATCAGATAAGTGATATGAAGGTTTAGTTAAAGATGGATTAATAACATTTAAAGAAATTTTATAATTTTGTAATCCGTTATCATTTTTAATATTAGGGTTAATTTTGATAGGATTGAAACCGGTAATAATATGAGATAAGGTAGTATCTAAAAACTTATTATAACTTTCAATCTGGTGTTTAACGAGGGGGTTAGACGACTCATGACTTCCACTTTTTTGAAAATATTTATCGATAATGTTCCAGCAAATATCATCAATACTTTGGGAGGTCATAATTTATAATAAAAAAATTTAATAAATATATAATCATTTTTTATTTATTTTTTATATGACATTTTATATTCAACTTCATTTTCTAATTCAATATTAAAATTATTTTTTTGATAAAATTGTAATAAATAATCAGTATTTTTTTTATTTTTATCTATATAAAGACTTATAGTACCTTTTAATAATTTTTTACACGTACTTATCATTTCTGTAGCTATACCTTCTCGTCTATAATTAATATCTGTACAAATTTGATTTAATAAATTATCATAAATACCTACAAAACCGATAATAATACCATCTTTTTTATATAAAATAGCACTTTTATAGTCGGTAAATCTGTTATTATCAAAATATGTATTAATAAGATTAATAGATTGTGAAATTTCATTAGTATTCATATTACTAATTAGTTTAAGAGTAATCATAATAAAAACAATTGTAGTATATATTTATATAAATTTAAAATAGTACATGTTTAATGATATTATAAATTTTTTAAAAACATTATTAAATTTTAAATTTTTATATAAACATGTACTATTTTTTTAAATATTATTTTAAGAAAAATTAATTAAAATGTATGTTAGTATTGGTTTAAAATAAAAAAATTGATTAAGTTATCATTACTTTAACTCTTAACAATTTATCAAATTGATAATGGATGTATTAATCGCCGTACCTATTTGTTATTGTATTGCTAAATATTGTAGTAAAAGTAGTTGCCCTGATATTAAATTATTTTCACTATGTATGAATTCTAATAAGTTTTCAATTAAACATAAAATAAATATGTTTCTATCTAATGATAAAAAAATCAAAAATCTTGATATATACGAAAAGAAGATAAATGAAAGAAAATTGCTTGAAAATCAATTCATAAATGATTATCCCGATTTAACCCTTGATGAACGAAAAGATTTAGCAGATAGTATAACAGAAATAAAAAATTTTGATGAAATTGAAAAAATAGAAAAGGGTTATGCCGACAAAGTAGATATAATATGTTATAAGATAGATGAATTTTATGATAATGAATTAGAAATAGCAAAGGTAAAGTTTGATTATAATTCAAGTATAAAAAGAGAAGAGAGATTTAGAGAAAAAATTAGTAATGTTATGCTAAATGATAATATTGACGAATTGAATAATTTATATTGTAAAGAACAATTAGATATTTTAAATGATATTCGTAAAAAGAATACTTATAAAAGTTATGAGGAAAATGATGATGATAATTATATGATTTGAAAAAATGAATTATGATATTATAACTTTTTTTATTTTGGTTATATATATAAAAAAATGATTTATTAATAATAGATATAATTATCATATTATAATGAAGCGATATATTACAATTCTATTATTAAGTGTATTTACAACTTCATATAGTTTTAAATTTGGTATGAATTTACGAAATAATAATTTACCAATAGATAGAAATTTGTATGCTAAATATTTAATAGATACGCGAAGGTCACAAAAAATGATCAAATCTAAATCTGATACATTAGTTAGGTTTTTAAATAGAACTATTGAAACAGTGGAAAAAACAAAATTAGAATTAGATACAGAAGAAAGTAAAATTAAAAATATAATTATTGGAGATAGTATTTATTTAGACGTAGAAGGTGTCAAAGAGATTAAAATAATAGCAAAAAAGGATACATTAACAATAGAATTAGATAAAGAAAAGAAATCTAAAAAAATATTAAGAGAAATGGAACAACTATCAAAAAATATAAAAGAGTTAGATTCCTTTCTTTCAATAATGGATATAATGCTAACTATTTATAAATAAAAATCATATAAGGATTAGTCAATATATAAGTATGTGAAGGAAATGAAATATTTATTTTTTTAATAAATATAGCTCAAAATTATGAGTACTTGTCGCTGTGCCCGAGCGGTCTAAGGGGACAGACTTAAGATCTGTTGTGCATAAGCACGCGTGGGTTCGAACCCCACCGGCGACAAATCAAAATAATCAAGGGATATATTTATAATAAGTTACTAATTTTTTTTTATTTAAAATATAACTCAAAATCATGAGTATTTGTCATTATGCCCGAGCGGTCTAAGGGGACAGACTCAAGTTCTGTTGTGCCTAGCACGCGTGGGTTCGAATCCCACTAATGACATCACAATGTTTTAAGTTATATTTTTATTAAATGTCAATAAAACTATAATTACATTTTTTAGTATTTTCGTAACCGGGTTTAATTCCTGGTGTATTATGACTAGCAATATTTAATTTATTTTTGATATATTTTTCACAGTCATTATGATTAATATTATTAACAATTTGATTTTTTTTATTAGGATTATTAATAAATTTTATTCTTGTACCATCATTAAACTTTTTTGCATAATAACTACAAACTTGAGAACCAGAACAAGTACACCAAGGGGTCATATCATTCTCTGTAGCATGTCTTCCATGTTTATGATAAAATGCTTTTTCTGAAGTCGTACCAATAGGGTTACCGCTTTTATCTGCGTATTTTCTTGCTTCTGGACCTAATAAACAGCAAGTATGATGTGTTGAGTCGTTAAAACAATGATTTACACTATTGTAATTATCGGGTAATCCACATTCATTTAAAATTTTATTCATATTAATTATTTATTTTATTTTTATTAAAATATTTAAGGTTTTGAAATTAAAGAAACCTCATCATAAACTTTACAAAAAAATTATATATTCTTTTGAGAATAATATGTACCAATATTATTAAAATTATCAATATTTTCATTAAATAACATTTCTAATTCTTTTTCACAATCAATTGAAGAATCGCTAGAATGTATTATATTACCTAATGGTGGATAAAATTCAATATATTGTTTTCTTATTTTTTGTTTTAATTCATTTGGATTCATATCATCTGGATTATTTGTAATTATAGCAAGACATTGATTATCATTATTTTTTTCAATATCGTCTTTATGATTATCATAGTTTCCATAGAAATTACTATAAAACTTTTTTTTATTATTGATATTTATTAAAATTTTATCTAATATTTGATATTCATTCTCTATTTGATTTAATATATCTTCAATAATTTCTCGTACCATGCCTTTTTTTCTTATAATAAAAAGATTTAATTTTTGATTTGGTTTGTTAATTTTATTGAATTTTTTAGCAGCTAAATATTCATATATATTTTGCTGACTTGTAAAACAATAATGAGATATTTTATTAAATTCATCTTTGTTTACAGATAACAATAACTCATTAATACGATTGATATGTTTGACACACCAGTTACTACGTTTATCATATAGATTTCTATAAATGAGTAATATTATTTCAGATATAGGATTTGGTATATAGTAATTTTCTATTTTAATTAAATTATCAAATACATATTTTTTAAACAATTGATTACATATTATAGCATTTTCTCCATTACCTTCACCATCTTTATAAAAAAATAAATCACTATATGTATCAAATCTATAATAATTACCAGGTAAATGTCCTCCTTCTTTTAAATGACTTGCTGTAAATAATGGGGTATAAAAAACTTGTTTATGATTTTCTGTATATTTTTTGGGATTTTCAATTATTATTAAATTCTGATTTTTTATTTTAGTATATATTTCAATAAATTTATTATATGAATCTGGATGTATAACAATATCTAAATCTGTATCGGGTTTTACTGGTAAATATTTAAATCCACGTATAATAACAAATTTGATATTGTTTATATTAAATGTATCTAGTATGTGATTATAGCAGTCTTTATGAGTGTTTATATTTTGCGACAATTCAATTATTTCTTTTTCCCACCAAAACATTTTTTTTAATTTATCAATTGTTGTTGGCGCTGTATTTATATATTGATTATATAAATTTTCATCACTATCAACTTTTACTACATATTCTGCTAATTTTTCAAGAGATTCAAAATCTTTTGCATTTATGAAAGAATCCTTATTAAAATATTTATAAATATCATCTGTACCATCATAAATAGGAATACATCCTGCTAAAAATGAATTAATAATTTTTTCAGTTACCAATCCTTCTACAATATCATTTTCAAATGCAATAGAAAATCTATAAGGTTTATGAAGTTTTACAGCATCATTAAACATATTTTCAGTAAATCTACTATTATCTTTTGGTCTTTCAACTTTTTTCAAATTGTTTAATATATTAAAGAAATTCCATCTTTTCACACCATTTCTATATTCCTTATTAGTAAAAACAAAATCGCAAAATTTACTTTTTTCACTATTAATATCTTTTAATGATTTTAAAAGAATATATTTATCAACATTTCTATTGTAATATGTCATCGCCGCAAAAGTAACATGAAAATATCTATCTTTTAATTCACTTTTTAATTTTGTATCAACAATACAGTCGATAAATAACTTGATTTTTTTTGTAGTAATATTATGGTTCCATGTTTCTTGTCTTACAAAAATATCTTCAAATATTAAATCTTGAGATGTATGTATCATTAAATCATCTAATGAAATATTAAGTTTTAAATTATTAATAAAATTTGATAAAAAGTTAATAAAACGTTTTTCTTGAAATGATCTTCTATTGTTTTTTTGTGAATTAGAATCTTCATTATTTTTAAAATTTTTTGTACTAAAAATATATATATCTTTTTCCCAAATATATTTAGATTGTTCAAAATTATCGGCAACATGAATCATAATATCTTTAATATAATTTTTAATGTTTGATTTATATTTATTTCTGATCATTTCTTTTAATTCAACTGCTTGATTACATATATTATTTGTATATAGTGGATTATCTATTTTGATTTTTACTATTAAATGTTTATCATCATATTGTTTTAATTTTTGAATCTTAGGTGGTAATACTATATTATGACTGCAACGAGTGTCTAACTTGTATATATCAAAAATATAATCATGTAAAGATTCTTTTGGAACTACAATTTCTTTTTTCTCAATAATATTAGGGATATCTTCTAATATTTTTTCTGCTTGAAAAAGAGTTGGATTCCATAAGATTAGAGTATAATATTTATCTATAATTTTATTCAACAAATCATTTTCAATTATATCTAATAATTTATCAAATCCTTTGTTACAATATTTTATATCACAATTTCCATTATCATGAACAAAGGGATAGGTGTAGAAACCTTCCATATCAACATTATAAATTTTATTAGTATTTAAACAATATATTAAGTTATGAAGTGCCCAATCGCCACTTAGTTTATTTGTTTTTACATAGTTGTTTAACTTTTTTTTCATGTCTATGATAGATCTTTTTAAATTATCTAATATAGTATCGTCTATCTTAGAATTTGAATTGATATCATATAATCGTATACTATTTTTAATAAATGAAGAATAATAACTTCCATCATCTTCTATATAAATCTTTTCTGGTTCATAAATGTATTCACATAATACTGGATTATTTTTAATACCATATATAATTTTTTTGTAATTTTCAATATTTTTAATAATTTTTTTTTCACTAATTTTTTTATATAATATATTTTCATTTGTGTCAATATATACATCAAATATACCATTACATATAGGTGATTTTAATTTAGATTTTACAAACGTTAGTTTTGAATAGTCATTATTCATAGGCAATAAATCAAATATTTCCCAATTTATTTTGGAATATTTACTCATTGGTCTATAGCAATGATAATCTGTATATTTACCCGAAGTTATATTATTTCTAATATTAACATTAGAAATATCAAATGTATTACGATCTAGTCTCTTAAATAGAGTTTGTTTTTCCTTAAGGCGAATAAAATTATTAGTTTTTTTATTCCATTCCATTACCTTATTATATAAAGTAATTTGGTCAGTACACCACCCAGTATTTCCATGTCCTTCTTTAATAATATTTTTTGTGAAAGTTTCTTTTATAACATTTGCAATATCATTGATAGAATTAACTTTAAAAATATCTTTCCATATTTTTGGTGTAGCTATATTATAACACATAGCTATTTGTTTATATTCAAAACAAATATTATCGCGATAATAAATAAATTTATTATTATCAAATTCTACTATATTTCTAGTATAATAAGTACTATTCATAGGAAGCATATCCATATCTGTTATTAAAACTCCGTTTTTATAATCAAGAATACATGGATATAATAATCTAATAAATTGTGACGTAAAACTAGTTAATACACCTTCAATTGGGTTAAACAATATTATATTATTTTTATATAATATTAAATCTTCTGGAATATCATTAGCGATTAATACAACTTTAACATCTACCTCCGGATATAATTTATTCCAAGTTTTAATAAAAATCGGAATAAAATCTAAATATAATTTATTTTCATTAACTGCTGTTAATACACAATCTAATTTCATAATATATATATATATATATATATATCCTTATTATATTTTTTCTAGGGGAAAAACGAATGTAACATTTTATTTATATTTTTATGAAGTTAATAATACATCAATATTAACTTCATAATATAATATTTTGAAAATATATAATATTTTCAAGGTTGTTATAATAATATAATATATTTATAGAATAAATGAGTTTTTTATTTGGAAAAGAAAAAAAAGAAACGGAAAAGGAAGAATATGAAAGATTATTAAAAGAAAAAAAAGGAATGGAAGAAAGGGACAAAATGGTAGCTGAAAAATATTTTAAACCTGCTATTGAAAAATCAGAAAGATTTGGTTATTTAGATAAAAAATTCAATCCTAAAAGTGTATATGATGATAAACCTGATATTTTTCAAAAAGTAAAACCAAGAAATAAAATCTTAACAGAAAATAAAATCATTACATTAAAGAAACAAAATCCAAAAATATCATTAGAAGAAGCAATATTAAGAACATTTGGTCCAACTAGGGATATTTATGAAGATGAAGAAATTATAAAATTGTTCAAACTTGAAAAATATCATCCAAAACCCCCTCCTTTACAATCATCACCTAAAAGGTCTTCGCCTAAAAAATCTAAATCAAAATCACCTCCAAAACCCCCTCCTTTACAATTATCACCTAAAAGGTCTTCGCCTAAAAAATCTAAATCAAAATCACCTCCAAAACCCCATCCTTTACCATCATCACCTAAAAGGTCTTCGCCTAAAAAATCAAAGTCAAGGTCGCCTCCAAAAATAAAACCAGACGACCCTAATTATTATTTAGAAATGGCTTTTAGAAATCTTGAAAAAAATTAGGAACAAATCAAGACGGAGGAAGAAGAAAAAGACGAAGACGAAGATAAACTAATTTAATTACTTTATTTTTATATCTAATTTTATTTTAGAAATAATATGAGTTTATTATTTAGAAAAACAAAAGAAGAAAAAAAAGAAAAAGAAATATTTATTAATGAAATTGTAAAAAAAAAATATGAAGAATTGCAGAAAGTTCAACCTAATGAAACAGAAAAACAAAAAAGAGAGAGAAAAGAAAGGTTTGAAAGATTTAAAAGGTTTAATATGAGAATTAGGAAAAGTTATGATGAATACATAAATGATTTTAGAGAGTGGGAGGAAGAAGAAAGAGAAAGAGAAAGAGAAATAGAAACTTCTAATTTGCTGTTAGAACAAAAAATTAAAGAAATATTAAAAAATTTAAATTTTTACAATAAATTAAATAAAAAAGAATATAGTAGAGAAGAATTGTTCTTAGGAGTTATTGATTTAGAAAAAATAAATTATGATGATTTTTTAGCATATAAGTTATATATCAATTTAAATACAACATACTACGAACTTGGTTCAAATATTATTAATGAAAATGAAAACTATACAGAAGAATATTTTAAGAGATTAAACATTTTGAGTCCAATGGTATTTATAAAAAATGTAAATCTTGAATGGAGAATGATGCAATTAGCTAAAAGTGATATAGGTATCCAATCACCACCACCTAAACAATCATTGTCTTCACCTAAAAAATCTAAATCAAAATCACCTCCAAAACCCCCTCCTTTACAATCATCACCTAAAAGGTCTTCGCCTAAAAAATCTAAATCAAAATCACCTCCAAAACCCCCTCCTTTACCATCACCTCCTAAAAGGTCTTCACCTAAAAAATCTAAATCTAAACTTACAAAAGAAGAATTAGAAATTGCTAAAAGTAAATTAAAACCAAAGGGTCCACCATATCCACCTCCTTTACCATCACCTCCTAAAAGGTCTTCTCCCAAAAGGTCTTCTCCTAAAAAATCTAAACTTACAAAAGAAGAATTAGAAATTGCTAAAAGTAAATTAAAACATAGTCAAAAAAATTTAAAACCAGACGACCCTAATTATTATTTAGAAATGGCTTTTAGAAATCTTGAAAAATAAATATAAAAAATATATAACAAATAAGATACATATATAGTTAT
>Ga0315315_10001669_pt1 | contig 20394 bp, 11 predicted proteins | sample M140m3416metaG_FD_203699 | JGI IMG/M metagenome (GOLD analysis project Ga0315315, IMG submission 203699) | Ammonia-oxidizing marine archaeal communities from Monterey Bay, California, United States - M1 40m 3416 | ecosystem: Environmental > Aquatic > Marine > Intertidal zone | place: USA...
TCGTTTTGCATTTAAGGGATCGTGTCCTTTGGGAAAGTAAACCTCAAGGTCGCGTGGTTGACCAGCTGAGAGCTTGTAAGTGTATCGCTTCATTTCAATACCAATGGCATCCGTCGAACTGCTTATCGGGGCAATCGCGGAACGATCTGAGTTTTGGCCAAAACACATTCCGGCGGAAATAAAGATCCACAGAGCATAAATCTGAATGATGGCGATCAGTAATTTCATGGTTGGGACCCACTGGCACGGCTGAGAGTGACTTACCTTTGAGAGCAGTCTAGAAAGAGAAGACACTAATTTAAAGGAAATCTCTTTCGATAATTTGAGATATTGGTGCCTAAACGAGCAAAGAATTCAAAATACTAAACGCTAACTCTCGCGGGGCAAATTTTGAGTTGAGTATTTTTTGAGTTGAGTATTGCAAGTGAGGTATTGCAAGTGAGCGAAAAAGAAAGTGCGTGCTAGGCTGGTTGGTTAAAATTTACGCATGAGCCATGAGTGCTGAACTGACTAGTTCATTTGGGGGGGGTGTGGCTTTGTTTTGCCACTCTTAACCGATTCAAAATGGACTAATATTTGGCGAATAATTAAGAACGGCCAATTTAAATGTTGGGTCAGCGGTCGCTGGAAGCTAAATTTAGTTTTGGGAAGCTTGGTTTCCGTGTTTGTGTATGAAAATGAAACTCAAAGGTCAGCGTAATAGAATTCAAAAGCCTTGGCGACGCCAAGGTGTGGGATTGCTGTGCTGTCTGCTGAGCCTTGTTTGGTTCGGAATCCCTAGTTTTCACAGTTTCTGTCACTTTGCGAATCTATCGCATCAGCATCCGAGCGGTTCTGCGTTTAGTCACGATCATGGTCACGATCATGGTCACGATCATGGTCACGATCATGGTCACGATCATGGTCACGATCATGGTCACGATCATGGTCACGATCATGGTCACGATCATGGTTACGATCATGGTTACGATCATGGTTACGATCATGGTTACGACTTGTTAAAGAATTCTCTTGCAAGCAATGGAAATGCCGCGGAGAGTAAGAGCGAGCCAAGCTCCGAATTGCCGCATCGCGAACCGAGTGATAATGAAGGCCCTGAATTTTCGTTGCAATTGCTTGAGTCCGAAACTTGCTGTTCGGCTCCAAATAGTTTGTTTTTGAATCAGGCTTTCCCTGCTGTGAGTGAAGTGAACATTCACTGCATTGGATTCTTTTCTTCCGCCGAGTTGGGCACCATCGGTGCGCGAGGGCCTCCAGTTTCAATGGCTTCTCTCTTTTTGCAGTTGGTTTAATTGGGTCAGTTGTTTTTCTAACAACCTGGTTAATTCCATCATTCTCAAACGTCAAAACCGTTCGCTTTGCGCTTTTTTTAAAAGTCGCGGATAAGTTTCGCTTCTTTTTCAATTGTCTGCGACGGTTTCGTTGCAAAGTCAAAATCCAATTCACAAAATCACGATTTAGGGATGAAATTCAATGCATCATGCAAAATATTTAGGTGGCAGATCAGGCCTGAAGGGTCGAAGGTTAGCGACGAAACGAAACACCGCTGGATTTACTCTGGTAGAGCTTTTGGTCGTCATTGCGATCATCGGAATTCTGATTGGAATGCTGTTGCCTGCAGTACAAATGGTTCGCGAAGCTGCAAGACGGACTGCTTGCAAAAACAATATGCGACAGCTTGGCTTAGCATTACACAATTATGAGAGTGCCCTGCAGCAATTCCCTTCGGGTTATGCCTACGCTTTGGGAAGTCAATATGCAGCTCAAACAGGGTATCAGATGTCCGGTGGAATGGCGGACGCTAATCACCTTGGGCATGCGTGGGGGATGTTTATTTTGCCTTTTATCGAGCAACAAAACTTGTACGATATGGCTGATATTGATCTGCCTGTTTTTGATCCCGCTAATCTGTTAGTGAGGGAAACCGAACTGAGTGTATTCCTGTGTCCGTCAGATCCTTATTCAGAGGATAACTTTGTCGTCCGAGATGACACTACCAATCCGTTTGAGCAGTATGCAGCGGCCAGCTATTGTGCCAACTGGGGTCCGGCTTTTGGAGTTCTCGAAACTCCCAGTAATTCGAGTGACGATGTCAATCTGGACGCGACGCCGGATTCATCGGTGGGGCCATTTTTCCGCAACAGTAAAACTAAGTTTCGGGACATCACCGATGGCACATCGAGTACGTTAGCGATCGGCGAACGTCATAATGGGCCAATCGTTAATTCAACTGGTAGCCCAGTTGGTGTTGGCTCGCATCCAAATTTTGAAAATGCTTGGTTTGCTGCGGTTCGAGATGTTGATGCTCCTGATGATGATCACGGCCATATGGTTTTGTTTGATGCTGAATTTTCTCCCAACAATCCTCCCGCTTCAGGTGTCGGCGCGGATCGAGGCGTTGCCGCTCCACATGCGGGCTTGGCTCAGTTCGTCTTGATGGACGGGTCGGTGCAGACGATCTCGGAAAACATTGATTTAAATGTTTATCGCGCACTGTCGTCGATGCGTGGTGGCGAAGTCGTTGGCGAGTATTGAACCGCAGTGCTGCGATTTGGTTTCAAAATCTAAGGCAGGCTCGCTGGTTGCGATCAGCGAGCCTTTCTTAGTTTTGAGTTTATAATTTTATGAAATTTGGCGAACGCTCAAGAACCCAAAGTGATTCACGTAAATTACCTGTTTAGAAAACAACATACCCGAGAGATTGCGGACTAACGCCCGCCTTGTTTTTTAAATCAGTGTGAGCAAATGGATGTTTACGCAGTAGGGTTGTAGGGTAAATGAGACCCATGCAGGACGATTTTTAGCTTTCCTTCAGCGTCAATCGTATAGGCAAACGAGTACTCTACTTTTACATCATCCCCTCCATCATGTGGTGTGAAATAATAATTTCCCATCGCAACCCCCATATCACCTGTGATTTTGGTGCCGATATTCTCCCATCGAACATTCGACCAAGGTTTAATCGCAAACCCGTGATCTTCGGGATAATTCTCGTTTCCGCCAACAAAGTAAGAGAGTGCACCTTCAAAATCTAGGCGGAATTGTTTTTCACAGGTAAGTGTTGGCTTGAAAAGAACGGTGCCTTCTTGGTAGTTGTAAAACTCACGGATGTGCGCTTCAGCAGCTGTTTTATAGTCTCCCTTTTCAAGAAACACTTTACCGATTTTCACAATGCCTTCGCCCCAAGCTTTTTGGGCTTCCAAAATCAAACTATCTGCAATCATTTCTAGTCTCCAAATTTGAATTAATTTTTTGATGTTTCGAGAATTAACTCACCTTAAATAATTTATAAAAAAGAAAAAATCATACAAGTCACGTTAAGATACAACCAGAAGTTGTTTGGCAAAATTTATCTGCCAATGTAGTCGGGGCTGGCGAGACAGGATTTTCAGTAACAGATTTTCTTCCGTTAGTTGTCGACGTCTCACAAGGCTGCTTTCCTAGCCATCCAAGTGATGTGGCAACGTTTAAAAAAGTCCATGGATGTTTTGGTTTTGGCTGAATCTGCGAATTTTCTTAGTCGACGAATGCCCCACCCTGTTGAAGGCAGTCGATTATGATCAGCGAACTCAACTGCGCGACCAATTAATAGGTTCCATTGTTAAATTTGAAAAAAGGCTAGACTTGCTTTAAACTCTGGAAGGTTATACCGGCAGTCCATTAAGGAGGTGACCCGATGCAGCCGCTCGATATCGCTATTTTTGCTGTGGTGCTTACGGCGGTCTCTTTGGCCGCCGCGCAAACTGCCTTTTTGAACCTCCCTGAAGACCCCGAGGAGGTTTCACTGATCAACAAGGTTGTTGGTCAGTTGGGGGTACTCGCGGCCGGCTTTGCTTTGTTCTTTTCACCCTACGTTCTCGGAATAGGGAAGGGTTTGATTTTGTTGATGTTGGTAATTCTAATTGCCGCCGCAGTTTCCCTAAAAAAAAGAGTCAAGAAAGATCGTCAACCGCAACCAGAAAAGCTACCACTGCCAGAAACTTCCATCAGTTCCCACGAACCGGACCCAAAAGTGGCTTGGTGCGGCAGTTGTGAGGCGCATACGCTGCCAGGACGAGCTACGGTTACCAATCACAATGAGTATGGAAGCGTTACATCGAGCTATGAGGTAGCATGCTGCGGTCATTGTAGGGGGCGTATGTTATGGAATGTCCCCTCTCACGTTCGCCAAGCCAAAAACTGGACACTTGGGTGTGCCACGATCATCGGGCTGATAACTGTCGGCTGTTTTCTGGTATATCTGCTACTCAACAAAGACAGCGGACTTGTGTTGGGAATCTTTGCGGCCGCATTGTCTCTACCAGTACTGGGAATGCTGGTCTGGTTGCTTTTTCTGAGATGGCAATGGTGCAAATGGATTCGCCAACAGCCATGGAAGAAATCTATCTATCAGCCGAGGTTACCAAACTGATGAATGCACGTGGGCTGGGGCGTTTTTACAGGGTATTTTTAGATCGCTTGGGAAGCGTTTCTCGCGATGACGTAGAGGCTTGAATGGTAGAGTCTTTTTGGCTAACGCTACGAAATAATCTCATTCACTACTCGGCCGTGTACGTCGGTCAGGCGAAAGTCGCGGCCTGCGTGGCGGAAAGTCAATCGCTCGTGATCGATTCCGAGTAGGTGCAGCATCGTTGCATGGAGATCGTGCGTGTGAACTGAATCTTCCACGGTTCGAATTCCATACTCATCGGACTTGCCGTACACGATTCCCCCCTTTACTCCTCCACCTGCCATCCAGGAAGAGAAACAATGTTTGTGGTGTTCGCGGCCTGCGTGATTGTCTCTCTCGTGGAATGGCGTGCGGCCAAATTCGGTTGTCCAAACAACGAGTGTGCTATCTAACATGCCTCGTTGTTTGAGGTCGGTGAGCAATCCGGCAATCGGTTTATCGATTGCTTGTGCCAATCTTTCATGATCGCCCATGTTTCCATGGGAGTCCCAGTTATTGCTCGAACCAACATCGATCAATTCAAGAAACCGCACACCTCGTTCAGCGAGTCTGCGAGCGACAAGGCATTGCCAGCCAAACCCAGCGGTGGTCTCTCGCTGAATGCCGTAGAGTTCCAATGTCGCCGCAGTTTCCCGGGATAGATCGAAGGCTTCGGGTGCCTCCCTTTGCATTCCAAATGCAGTTTCGAAAGACCGAATGCGAGCGTTGAGCATTTGATCCGCGGCCCGCTTTTTAAGGTGGTTTTGGTTTAGTCTGTTCCGAAGGTTCAGTTCCATTTGTTGCAGTGCTCCATCGGCCATTCGGGGACGGACGTTAGGCAGCGGTTCCTTTCCAGGCAGGACGTGGGTTCCCTGGTGGCAAGCGGGCAGAAAATCACTGCCCCAGGTTTGTGTGCCTGCATAGGGGGCGGAAGGAGCTAAAACCATAAACGATGGCATGTTTTGGTTGACAGTTCCGAGTCCATAGCTCACCCATGAGCCAGCACTTGGCCGTGCGAACTGGGCGGAACCAGTGTGGGCCGCAAGTGTTGCTTTGTCGTGACCATCACTGTCGCAGTGCATCGCGTTAAGAACGCATACGTCATCGATGACAGAGCCAAGATGCGGAAACAGATCGCTGACCCATGCCCCACTCTGACCGTGCTGCTTGAATTGATATCGTGGCTTGATCAGGAACCGCTTGAACTCACCAGATGTGTTGAGCCATCGCGAAGCTGTAATAGATTTGCCATGATCTTCAGTTAACTGCGGGCGATGATTGAATGTGTCAACCTGTGATACGCCGCCAGTTGAATAAAGAAAGATAACGCGGTCTGCTTTGGGGACGTGGTGGCCGGCTCGTGGTTTGAGGGGGTCCTCAGCAAGGGCAATGTTCTCACCCAGCATTCCAGCCATTGCGATCGCTCCAAAGCCGCCGGACGCGCGACTCAGAAATTCTCGTCGAGTTGTGCCAATGTTGTTCATAGGTATGACTTTTCTCAATCGACATATAAAAATTGATTGCTTGTGAATAGAACTCGCGCCAGCGCGGACCAAGCTTCAGGGTCTTGCTTGTTTTTAGGATCATCTTTAGCGAGTCTCTTGTGGTAGGCCGATATGAAGGCAAGGGCTTCCTGTACATCAGCCTCCTCAGGTATTTGGCCGTGCACCGTTTCGAAAGCCCACAAGATTTTGGTCCGATCGTCCCCGGTTACTGCGGCGATTCGCTTTCCAAAGTCTTTTGCTTGCGCGTGTACGAACGGTGAATTCATCAAAAAGAGAGCTTGGGTTGGCGTTATTGTAGGCTGACGTTTTGCGACACTTTGGTTGGGGTCGGCAGCATCAAACAAAGCCAAGTACGGGTGTCTTTGGTTCCGCTGCACCATCAAGTAGACACTGCGATGGTTGGAATCGTAAACCGCATGAAACGGATTGTGAATCGTAAAGCCCCATGTATCAACCGGTGGAAAAGGGTGGGCTAACGGAGTCTCTTGATTGAGGTTTCCACTGATCGCGAGCATGGCATCTCGAGTGGTTTCGGCATCTAGCGGTCGTCGAGAGTATCGCCAAAGGAATCGATTGTTGGGGTCAATCGCATAGTTGGTTGGATGGCCAGTGCTGGCCAGTTGGTAGGTTTTTGAACTCATGATCCAATGATGAAGTGACTTGACTGACCAACCTGATGCGATAAATTTTGCGGCCAGCCAATCTAGTAATTCTGGATGCGTAGGTGGTTCGCCTCGCGTTCCGAAATCACTCGGCGTCGCAACGAGACCTCGACCAAAGTGCCATTGCCAGACGCGATTCACAAAAACGCGAGCGGTCAATGGGTTCGTAGGCCGAGTGATCCAATTTGCGAGATCGAGTCGACCGCTGCCGGTTCCTTCGGCAACAAGGTCTCCGCCCAGCACTTCAAGATTGCGCCGCGGGACTTCATCCCCGAGTCGATCAGGTTCGCCCCGAACTTGCAAACGAGCGTTGACGGGTGAACCGTCGGCGACGCCATAAGCGAGAGGGTAAGCAATCGACGCCGTAGTCTTTTTTCGCTTCACTGTTAATTTGTTAATTTGCCCATCGATTTCTGTAAGCCGTTCTGTTAAGGCTGTATCCATGATTCGAGGCAAAACCGGCCCTGTGCCGGGTGCGTTGAAGGCGATACTTTGAAGGCCAACGTTATCGATGTCTCGCGCACACGCAGCTCCCTCGACAAATCCAAATCCATCGCAGATAAAGCAGTCGGCAACTCCGTCCCAATTCGCGCCTGTGCTCTTGTTATTAAAAACAGTCAAATCATCAGTGGTTCCGATGAGCCCCGAGTACGTTTTTGTGTCAGGATCAATTGTAAGTTGCAATGTGTACCATGTTCCGGGTGTTAGCTTTCGAATGGTTTCCCACTTGGCTCCATTACTAATAGCAAATTCTGTTGAAGTTGCACTGCATTGAACAGCTAACGACTGGATGACGCCTCGACCAAGATAGAATCGAAATGCCCCTTTCTGCTCGGAGGCTGCGACGGTCCGGAAGTCGACCGTGAAATGCATTTGACCTCCCGGTGTCGCCCTCAATCCATTTTCGAAAACGTAGCGGAGGCCGTCTGTCGGTTGACCGCTGCCGAGTCTGACTCCAACTTTTCCTTTTGGGTGGATATGATCGAACGGGCTTTGTGCCTCGGTCGTCACATCGATTGGTCCTGCGCTAACCCACGGTTGACCGGGTGGTTGACCAGGCTTCTGTGACTCCAATCCGAGGTCTGCACCCCCAGCAAGAAAGTTTGGATTGAGTTCAACGCGTTCGCGTTTTAAGCCTGCAATTTCACGATCCAAACGTGCAAGCGTTTCTTGCTTTGCTTGGTCCAACCTTGCTGCTTCTTTCGCAGGTACCAACGGTGGAAAGTGGACTGGTCGTTTTTGCTCCTCGCCACCGGGAAACGCCCACTTTGTGCTTTGCATGATCCCGTAAAGTGCGTAGTAGTCTTCCGCCGACACCGGGTCGTATTTGTGATCATGGCAACGCGCGCAACCAATGGAGAGGCCTAGCATGGAGCGACCTACAGAATCAATCACGTCGGCAAAATCAAGGTATTGATAGGTAGGTGACGCTTGGTAGCCATAGCGTTTGCCAATCGCGAGGAAACCTGTGGCAGTGACACGGTCGGCATATTCCTCGACGGAGCCAGCATGAGCAAGGATATCGCCGGCAATTTGCTCGCGAATGAATTCATTAAAAGGTTGGTCTTTATTGAAGGCATTGATCACCCAGTTGCGGTACTTGTAGGCTTCACGAACTGGATAGTCGGAGCCATCACCAGCAGTGTCTGCGTACCGGGCAACGTCGAGCCAATGTCGTCCCCATCGTTCGCCATAAGCCGGTGTTTCAAGCAGTCGGTTCACAAGTGACTCAAACGCATCTTTGGATTTATTATTTACAAAAGCATCGATCTCAGTGAGCGTTGGGGGAAGACCGGTGAGGTCGAACGTTGCTCGGCGAATCAAAGTTCGGCGGTCGGCCGTAGGGGCAGATAACAACTTTTTTTTCTTCAGTCGGGCAAGCACGAACGCGTCAATCGGGTTTTCCGCTTTGGAGGTGTCGATGTCTTGAGAAGCGGTTGATGTTTTTAACGGTTGGAACGCCCAGAAATTTTTGGCTTCTTCAAGACTCATTGCCGTCGTTGGTGCTGATTCGGTTCGAGGGTCTGAGGCGCCGCGCTTGACCCAATTTTCCAAAACCGCAATCTCCTGATCAGTGAGCTGTTTTGAAGGCGGCATTTCCAAGTCAGAGTCTTTATACTTCACAGCTTGAATTAGCAAACTTTTCTCGGGTTGCCCCGGATGAATCATCTGCCCACGATCGCCGCCTCGCATCCAGCCGGCGCGTGAATCAAGCCGGAGGCTGCCTTCCTGTTTTTTCTCGCCGTGACATTCTTGGCAATGTTTAACAAGCAATGGCCGCACATTCGATTCAAAAAAATCTTCATCGCTTTGTGCGGAACTAGTTGCCCCTTTCGATATTAGGCAGGTTGCGATTGCCGCGACCAAAACTTTCCACATCGAATTATTTCCCGGTGATCGCAGTAGCACTTGCAACCATTTGCGAGTCTCGTGTTTCATGCTTATTTTACGGATAAACACACCTGTTTCGTTGGTGGAGTTTTTAGCACGAGTAAATTGAAATGATGAATTGTGCAAACGTATAATATCCCAGATGGACTTAGTAAGATTGCAAAATCACGGCAATTTTTTTAAAAAATGCTCTTTAAAATTGTAGTCTTAAGCGACTTGTTTTTCCCTATCTATTGAGGTGAAGCAGCGCCTGTCCAATCGAAGGACTGAGTGTTTATCTTCGCGAGATACGATTGCCTAGGCTAGGAACTGGTCGATCGCTCCGATTTGGTTAAACCGATTACGTTGCATGGTTAGATCCAGACTGCCGTAGTGTTCGACTGGATTACCGTAGGCGTTGAGTAGGGTGGTGTACCAGTTGCTTAAAGTTTTGTGGCCGCGTGTGCCATGGAATGGCAAACGAATGTATCGTCCGGCGAGATCGAGCTTGGAGTTTTTACCTGTCATGAGAACCATCGGTGCCTCCGTGTCCGGGCCATGATGGCCGGCACCGGTCTCCGGCATGTAGATGATCGTCGTATTATCAAACATCGTACCGTTCCCTTCGGGGATTGCTTTGAGCTTGGTCACCAGCGTTTTGACTTGCTTCATATGGTGAGTTTTGATTGCATTTCTCATGGCTGCAGCGCCGGCGATTTGTCCCCCATGCCCGATCTGATGAATACTTGTTTTTTGTTTATTCTCAGGAAGCGAGGTGATGTCGGTGCCCAGATCGTCGATTGTGTACGTGACCACGTTAGTCAAGCCCGATGCCAACGCGCCGACTAGTACGTCGGTGAAGGCGTTCTGCTTTTGTGGAAGCGTGGCGTCTTCTCCCCCGTTTGCGTGAATGGGTTCAATTTTTGGAAGGTGTTTGTTGATTTTTTCGCCCAGCGATGCGACTTTCATGTTGCGGTCGCGAATCGATTGAAGCGATTCAATCTGGTCGCTAATTTTAAACCGTTCATCTCCATCGAGCCCCTTCAGTCGGCGAGTTTCCTGTTCATGTAAATAGTCCAACAGGGCGGATTCGGAAGCTGCTTCATCGGTTTTGGTGACGGATTTAAACAACTCCTGAAAAGCGGTCATCGGGTCGGCGTAACAATAGTTCCGCTGTTTCGCCGCTGGCGCGGAATATCCAGATACGATACCGGTTCTGTGATCCCGGCCATGAGGAACCGCCAGCGACATTTCGACATGACCAAATGGAGATGGGAATAGTTTTGCAAGTTCGAAGTCGACAGTTGCCCATTTAATGTTGCTCAGGATGTCGCGTCCGGCTTTATAGGCGCCCATGCAGCCGGAGTAGGAATAATGTCCACCACCGCTGATCGACATCGAGATACCATGCAGAATAGTCATGTTTCCCTTGTGTTCGTCTAGCTCTTTGAGCCAGTCGGGCAGTTCATGTTTGGCCAGATCAACTTCGAAGGCCTGTTTTTCGTTGTGCTTCTTCAATTCTTCAGACGAGAAAGAAGGCAAACCAAACTGTGTTGTCAGGTTCCCGTTAGATTTGCGAATGAAAACGAATCGGTGCGGGATCTCCCCCATCACATTTTTAGAGGCGGTCATTAAGTGATTGAATGAAGGCGTGAACGCTAGACTGGTGGTGCCTAGGGCGGTCGTTTTCAATAGTTCTCGGCGGTTGATTATCATCGATTATTCCTCGGTGTTGCGTTTTCGGTAGATGAAGGAATCGGAGGTAAGTAGCGAAACGATCACTTCGTCAAAACTGCCGTTGCTTGAAAGGTAGGCGTTGTCTGCGTTGATCAAAGTCTTAGAGTCTGAGAGGGTTTCATTGCGGCCTAAAAAGTAGCGAAATGCATAACGGATGATCGACTGACGTACTTTATCGGATTTCGCAAGGCGGTCGATCAGATCGAAAGCATCTACGACATCGCCATCCAGTGTTGCGTCCTCTGTGCCTTGCAGCACGCCGTGCGGTTCGACGGCTAAAGTCTTGTAAATTGGAAGCGAGGCACCAAATTCGTTGACTTCGCCCCGCTTGGCCGCTCGGATCAGATTGTCCGGATGTTCAAGATTTTCTTGGGTTCGGAATCGGCCAAAGTCGTCGTAAATCTCGAGTGGAAATCCAAGTGGGTCCATTTTTTGATGACACCTCCAACAGTAGGTAGCCCCAGTTCTATTTTCCATTCTCTGACGAAGTGTCTTGTGATGGTCTGGAGGGATGACCGCATCCACGGTGATTGGCACATCCGGAATGGTTCCGGCCAATAGTTTTTCCCGAATCCATTTGCCGCGATGAATTGGATCCGTCTCTAAATTCTGCGAGTGGGCAATTAGCCAGGCGGGATGAGTCAGTATCCCTTTTCGATTGTCGACCCTGGCTGGCTGGTGAGTTGGGTAGTCCCATGTTTTCCAGTCAAGGTTCCAGTACGAGGTGACCTGCTCGCCACGCATTTGCTGTCCGGTGCGCCCTATCACATTTCCACCGTGCCAGAATCCCATTCCCATTTTCATATAGGGCATTCCATTGGCTTGGCCGCGGCTGAAGTGAAGGTCCAGCAAGGGCATCATCCTTTTCAACGCGGTGAGGAGCGATTTGTTATCACCGCCACGAACCTTGCGAAATTCCCAAATGGTGAGCATGAACTCTTTATGGACTTCAATGTCATCTGGCTCCCAACTTTCCCAGGGTAGGTTCCTAAAGTGCTGGTAGACCAATTTCAGCTGATCTGATCCAGATTTCATTGTGTTGTTATCACCAGAATGGTAGATGAAGAATTTGTCAGTGGTAAGAAGTTCTTCAAAAACCAGTTTGTCCATTTCAAGAACGTGTTCCACTAACATGTCTGCCTCGTCTATTAAGCGACTTACCGCTTGCTCGTGGCGACCCGCACCGAAACGTGAGTCATCTTTGAATACTTTTAGAGCTTTGGGGTATCCAAAAAACTCTCGGAAGAAACGCAGTTTACGGATTGGCTGATTCGTGACGCTCGCATTGAGATTGGCTGCCTGAACATTTTCATCAACGATGAACCACTGGTCTCGACGATTCAACATGCGACGAATCTCCCGCTCATAGTCCGCACGAGAGATCAATCGGCCTTCTTTCACTGCCTTGACCAGCTCCTTATCCGGACTTGCATCGGTCAGGGCGTATGCTAATGCGTAACTCGCATCGCGTGGCGACATCATCCGTCGGTGATGTTCATCCGGAATTTCCTGTCCGAATTCATTGCGATAGGCAAATTCGGTGCTCAACAGCAGCGACTCGATCAGTTTTGTAATCGACTGCTGCCGATCAAGCTTATCCATGTAGAGGTTAAGTTGCTCGAGGTTTTCGGTGATTTCAGTATCGGTTGGGCTACGTTCAAACATCTTCTCGTAAAGTTCAAAGATCAACTGCTTGAACAACATCTCTTCGTCGCCCCCCGCTGCCTCGCGTTGAGCCTTGAATGATGCTTTCCATTCCGCAAGGCACTTGTCGATGATTTGGTGGAACCGCTCATCCTGCTTGCGGTGCTTTTTTATTGTCTTCTTAATTTTTGCCATTTCGGAATCTTTGAGTGGCTTGTATTCGGGAGCGACAAAATTGCCATTTTTAACGTGGCTGTAAAGCCGGTTCATATCCCATGTGTCGAAGAAAAGCTTCATCGTAGCGATCCGGTTTTGAATTCGGTAATCGGTCATTCCTTCCATGTACCAATCCCGTTCGCTTTGCTCGATGATGCTGTCGAATTCAGCACGATTCTTATCGCTGTAAGGAGCCCAAACAGGATTGCCCTTAAGATCCAATTCAACCGCGTCAGTGTTTTCAGTGACTTCGTAGGCGGAACGTTTGTAGGTGGCAATGCCCTGCAAGATGGCTCGGATATCTTCGTGGTCAAAGCGGTCCAGAAAGCCGAGATTTTCGTGCCGTTTCTGAATGCCGTTTTGGGAATGCTCCGGTGGTCCCGGGTACGGGATTTCTTTGCGAATCAGTTTGGGAAGGAGAGCGTCATGTTGGTCGCCATAAATTTCTTGGAGCAATCGTTGCGTGAAGGGAAATGTTTTCAGGAATTGCTCGCGCGAACGCAGGGTTTCGCGGTGATCCAGTTCTGTTTTCATCAACGCGTACATGGCTGGAAAGTTTGCCTTCATGGTTGCTTCAGACGACAAGTGGCCTGCGACTCGTTTGGCGTTGCCAATCATTGTTAGTAAGTGCCCTGTCGTCAGGCGACTGTGGACGCTGTAACGCACGCCAACTTTTTCGGGCAGCAGGTAAGGGTTGGTAATTGTCCTGCGGAACTTGTCCCCTCGCTCTGTCTTGGGACTCCAGTGAATTCCACTATCACCTTGAACGGGTTGAGTGGTGCCATAGATCGTCCTGGTCGGATGGTAATCTAATAAGCGATTGATCTTTTCATTAAAGATAAACTCGCTGATCAGCCATCGGCGATCCGGGGTATAACCTTTTAAGTTTGCGTGTTTGCCTGAAAATAGTTCTTTGTGATTAACGACGTTGCCGTATTCGAACCGAAGCAGTTTTTCGGCAAGCGCTTTGGAGACATCACCTGTCAATTGCTGGTCTAACCATCGCAGTAGGATCTCTCGCTCACCTTGACTGGGTTGCTTAGCTTCCTCCGGTGGCATTTCATTCAAGTGAATAACGTCTTGTACTTTGCCCAACAAGGATTGTCGAGCGACTGCATCAATTGTCTCCAATGCATCCAATTGGACTTGCCCGTTTTGCTTGACAGTTCCATGGCAAGATGCACAGTAAGTACTAAGCACTCGGATTGCTTGTGCTTCCAATTCTGTCGAGTCCAGATCTACAATTACGGGCGGAGTCTGAGCAACCAATTGATCTGTCAAAGGCACCCCCAAAAGAAGTGAGCACAGCAAAAGTAAATGCAATTTTACGGGGTTGCGAAGACTTAACGCACAGCTTTTCAAATTCATCTCCGCCTTTGTGAAGTCATCTTGTCCGGTTTCCATTGTCGATTCAATTCCCTAGGCTTCCTCGAGGGCAGTCGTTAGGAACCTGTTTGTTGCAATGTTGAGTTTTGCGGGAGCCCGTTTTTTTATTTCCATTGATTTCAGTTTAGTTCAACGAATGGTGCTGGAGGAAGTCTCCGGTGCATAAAATCTGTTTTGTTCGGTGTGAAATTTTGAAAGAGACTGGATCACACTAGCAAATGGTAAAAGGAATCTTGGTTTCGGGGCAGGCGAGAATGAGCGCTGCTAGTATTCTGGTTGCAACGGGATGGCTGAAGCGGTGGTAGTTAAGGCAGGTATTGGGGCCAAGTCTCGAATTTCAGACTGAAATTTGAGACTTGGCTACAGTGGACTTGCAGGTATCCACGGAGGTTTTTGGCTTGTGGAACGCTTGTTTGATCGTACTTCGAGAGGTCTGTTAAGGCCGATCGTGGCGAATCTGTCTGGGTTGGGCAATTTTTGCTAATTATTTGGTGCAATTACAGACGAAGCTTACGGAGTAGGTGTGAGGTTTTACGGCTTGCAGTAACTCTTTGGATTACACCTCCTGTTTTGTTCAGCGAAGAAATACCGACATGCCAGTTCGAACTTTTGCATTATTGATCCTGCTACTCTTTATCAGCTCAGCGGTGGTTGGACAGGACTACTTTGGGGGAAACAATAGTTCTGGCTACTTGAACCACCCTAGCGACAGGCTTGCTCCCCCCAAAGAAGTTTTTATCGCTTTTGAGGATTCCGCAAAAGAGAAGAGTGAATCGAAGCCGGTCTACACTCCCGAATTGGAAAGCCATACTCTACGGGGAATTGATGCTGGAGCTGAAAATGAAGCGGTGACGCCTGCAGCGACAATATCCTTGAGCACTGAAGAGAAGTTGGGTTATTTTGTAGCTTACGACAAAGGCTTTGGAATTTTCCCCAATGACAAGAAGGAAAATCCATTTGAACTAAAAATCAATGGTTGGATTCAATTTCGACAGCATGGGTTTGCTCGTGAAGTGGATAGCTGGACGGACAATGCGGGAGTTACTCGTCCTGTAAGCAATCGAAACGCTTTCGATATTGAGCGGGCTCGACTGAGCTTTAAAGGGACTGCACTTGATCCACGATTGACCTACTTTTATCAACTCGATGGCGATACCGACGGTCGCCACACGGTTGACTTTTTTGACTATTGGTGGGCGTGGAAGTTTAGCGAGCGTTTCCGAGTACAGTTTGGAAAACGAAAAGTTTCCGCCAGTCGTCAATGGCTTTTAGGTGCAAGACGGACTCGATTTATTGACCGACCGATGTCAAATGACTTTTTCCGCCCCGACCGAACGATTGGTATTTGGGGGCAGGGCAAGACGGGCACGAACGGGCATTACGAAGTCATGATCGGAAATGGCTATCGAACTTCAAACGTTCCGAATCGTTCGACAGATGACCAACTCACTTACGCGATGAGTCAGCATTTTGATCTATTTGGAGATTTTGGAAGCCAGCTTGTTGATTTTGACAGTAACTGCGATCGGTTGGTAAGGCTTGGTCATTCATTTGTTTATTCACCCATTACAACCGAGTCGCTCGGAAATCCAAGTGCGGAGACCGACTTTATTAGACTGACTGATGGAACGCGTTTAAATCAAGTTGGAGCACTAAGCCCTGGTGTTACCGTCTCTGGTGTAGATGTTTTATTTTACGGTATTGATTTTGCCGCAAAAGCGCGAGGGTGGAGTTTTGACTCAGAGGTGTTTTTTCGATGGCTTGAAAATTTTGAAACCGATGGCGCGGTTCCGGTTAATAGCCTGATGCAACGCGGGTTCTATGTCGAAGGTGGTAAGTTCATTATTCCACAAAAGTTGGACGTCAATTTCCGTTATTCCGAGGTCTCAGGATTGTTAGGTGACCGTACGGAGTATGCGGCTGGTTTAAACTGGTATCCGATGGAGAATAACTACAAACTTAAATGGTCGTTTGACGTAACCGTGCTTGATGGAAGCCCGCTTAATAATGCGTCGTCTGATATTCTTGTTGGTGATGATGGAACATTGTTCCGCACACAAATCCAAGCAGAGTTTTAGAGGCTCCACCAGATTGGTTCACCCCTTTGAGGTCTGCATGAAATTGGGCCGTGCAAGTCAAGTTTTGATAAAGTTATTTTGATTTTTCAAATGTGACTCGAAAGAGTTGCCCTTCGCTGCCTGCGATCGCGATGTCTTGGTTGTTTGGGTGGACGGCCACTGCGTAAGCCCAACCTTTGATCATGGGAATTGTTTGAAGCACTTTCACGTTTTTGGTATCTACCAAGCGTAGTTTGCCATCCACGCAACTGGCGACAAGCAGTGATTCACTGGTCCACGCAATATCTAAGGGCTCAGACTCGAGCCGAATATAACGCATCAAGCGGCCAATCGTAGGTTGCCAAAAACGAATAGTGCGATCGCCGGCGGCCGTCGCGACCATTGGCTTTTCTGAGGAAAGAGGGCAAACTGCCATTGAATTGACCGATTGGGTGTGTTGGTTCAAACTTCGGATCAACTCACCAGACGCGACATTCCAAACTCGAACTGATTGGTCATGACCAGCTGTTACCATTGTATCGTCATCGAGAAGACAGACCGTGCTAACGCCACGGGAGTGACCTCGATAGGAAACCTGGGCCGCTGCTGCTTTGAGATCCCATTGGGTCATCGAACGATCGAGACTTGCAGAAACTAAGTTCTTGTTGCCTCGCCAAACGACAGACACGACAGAATCATCGTGGTTGGATAACTTTATATGTGATTTACATTCGGGCCATGAGAGGATTTCAACGGCACCATACTCTGACGGGTTTCCGCCTCCAACCGCCAGTTGGTTTCCATCTGGCGAAAACACAACACAGTGCAAATTGGCAAATGAAACCTCCACTGTTTTTTGCACTTGCAACTCGGGCCAGCTGAAAACCTGCAGACCTTTTTGTGAACAGCTGACGAGCGATTTTCCATCAGGAGAAAATGCCATGTCAGTGATGGGCGAGGGTTGGGCCCAAAGTGTGGATGTCGCAGACAGCGAGGCCATCACGAGCGAAAGGATGACGAAGCATGAATTGAAAAAGCAAAGATTGATTCGGTTAGTCATGCCAACAACTCCTGGATCACTCTTGATTCTTGCGGTGCAAGTCGAATGGGTCGACCATCAGGTGTATGAAGTTCATGTTCCGGATTGAAACCCAGAAGTGTGTAGATCGTTGATGAAAGATCACTGGGAGTGATTGGATCATCTTGGACGAATTCTCCTAAAGGATCGCTTGCACCAATCACTTGTCCACCTTTTACGCCTCCTCCTGCCATGGCCACACTGAAACAGTTGGGCCAGTGGTCTCGGCCACCGGTGGAGTTAATTTTGGGCGTCCGACCAAAATCGGTCATTACCAAAACTAAGGTCTCGGCCAGCATCCGACGATCTGAAAGATCCCCAATCAACGCGCTTAGCGCCTTATCTAAACCCGGAATTAATGCGTGCGAGGCAGAGCGAGGGTCTCCGGGGTGACGGTTCGCATACGTTTTGAGGTCCAAATGGTTATCCCAACCGGAGTTGTTCACGGTGACAAACGGTACTCCGCGTTCGACCATTCGCCGGGCCAGCAGGCATTGTTGGCCAATGTTATTGGAGTCCTGAAGATTGGCCCGCGGATCAATGGTGTACCGTTCACGCACCTCCATCGGTTCCTCTTCCAGGTTGAACGCCGTTTTGGCCTCTTTGGAGGCGATCAGGTTGTAAGCACGCTCCAAATCAGGATCGCTTGGACCGTTTCCTTTGGATTTCAGGTTGCCGAATTCATTCATCGCATTGACAACCTTGCGACGACGGTCGAGTCGCGAGATATCAAGTCCCTGGTAAAAATCGAGGTCGCGAACCTTGTAGCTCAACTTTCCGGGATCGCTGCCCAAAGAAAAATGCTTGGTGCTGTTAGGAAGAAATCCGTTTCCAATCGTGGCGGCGTCACGAGAAATCAAATTTGGAATCGCGATATTGGATGGCAAAATACTGGTTTGCGTTTGAAGGTGGGCAACGACGGACGCGATGCTGGGATACTCAAGTGCTGGAGTTGGTTTGTAACCGGTCATTAAGTACTGCGCCGCAAAATTATGCACTCCAAACGGCGAGGTGACGCTGCGAATTAGAGCGAGTTTGTCTAGAATTTTCGCCGTTTGAGGCATGTGTTCGCTGATTCGGATACCGGTCAGCTTGGTGCCGATCGAATCAAACGGTCCCCGGACTTCGGATGGTGCCTCGGGTTTGGGATCGAAGGTATCAAGGTGACTTGCTCCGCCATCTAGCCAAATCAGGATGCACGATTTGGCTTTGGCCTTTGGTGTGACAATCGTTTTTGAATTCGTGGACGAACTGGCAGCCATCGCACGCTGCAATTGGAAGAAGTCGGGCATGCCCAAGCCAAGCGCAGTGAGGCCTCCGATACGGATAAAATTGCGGCGAGTCACGCCATCACATCGTTTAGAAGTGTTCATTGATCCTCTTTGCGATTTTAAATTGAGTTTGAGCTGCGGTGTGGGTGTTATCGGCTTTGAGTCGGTTGGTAGAGTTGGACGCAATAAAGGCTAAAAGCCCATGCTGCCTGCCTCTAATGATTGGTGACAAACTCCTGGCAGGTTACAATGCTCCAAACAAAATCTTCCAGCGTTTCACGTTGCTGACCGGATGTTTTTTTGGCATCGAACAATTGCGAAAGGAATTTGACTTCTTGCTTGTTTGGCTCTCGATTCAACGCCACCTGGTAAAACTCACGGACAATTTCTTGCGGCGATTTATTGGACTTGATTAATTTGTCGAGCCGCCCGTCCTTTGCACCGATTCGGCTGTTCAATAGTTCCCCATTAAAAAGGTGAAGTTTTTGAGCCAATGGCCCGGTTGGGGAGGGAGCTCCTTCGCAGGAGTTTGTGCGGTTGCAACGTCCAAGCATGTCGAGTGCATCGGATTGAATGGCGCCATCGTGCAATTCGACAGCGCGCGTGCCGGGGGCTTCATCGCCATATTGCGCAACCACATCTAGCACGTCTGAGATTGCATCCGCGAGTACCTCAGGTTCGAGCGGCTTGCGTAACATATGTGAATAAAATCGATCGTCGGTTTTGTTTTCCAAAATTGGAATCGAACTACGAGCGTAGGTCGAACTCATCGCGATAACTTTCAGTGTATGGCGGATGTCACAGCCATGCTTCATAAAGTCGTCTGCCAGCTGGTTGAGCAATGTAGGGTGGGTTGCTGGGTTGGTTGAACGGAAGTCGTCGACGGGCTCCACTAGGCCGCGTCCCATCAATGATTTCCATAGCCGGTTAACGATCGCTTTGGCAAAGTATGGGTTTTCGCGTGCGGTAAGCCAATCAGCAAACGTTTCGCGCCCATCGATCGTATCCTTTGGTAGGAATTTCCCACCAGGAATCTTCATCAAGGCAGCTTCTCCCGTATTCGGGTGAATATTTTTGCCGATGGGGTTGAACCGAATGACCTGACTTCGCGTCAGCTTGGAGAACATCGCGGTCAGGCCATGGAAATCATCTTGTGTCCATTTATCCAGCGGATGGTTGTGGCAGTTGGCACATTTCATCCGGCTTCCCATAAAGACCTCAGTGACGAATTCCGTTTGCAGCCTAGCATCCTCAACCTGGGTGTAAAAGGTTGCTGGGCCATATTTAGACGAGTCGCCACTGGCCATGAGGATCTCCCTCGTTATCTGATCGTAGCCTACACCTTCACGCAATTGTTGGGCGAGCCAATCGTGAAAAGCCTGTGCTGCTTGTGGAGTTGTTGTGACCTTATTCTTATCAATCTTGGATTGAATTCGCAGGAGCTTGGCTAGTTTTAAGGTGTAGAAATTGACAAATTCATCGGAGGCGAGCAACTTGTCAATCACGGATTCCCGATTCAAACGATCCGCATCGGTGCCACTTTTGGTTTGAGGTAACTGTCCGGCTAGGTCCAGAGTGATACGGCGTAAAAAGGTCGGGTCCTCCACCGTTGATGACACGGGCAATTTAAGTTCAGCAAGTGAATTTAGAATCTCCTTGTCTACGTAGTTATTTCGAGGCTCGGAGGAGAAGCCAATAATTGCTTCTGTGATTGGAACTGCCATTTCAATAGGGATGACTTCGGTCGAGTACCTCGCAATGACGATGTGCCGACCAGGACGTACGACTTTGGCCGTTGCGCTGTTGCTATCGATGATGACCGCCGATGAATCATCGGCGACGAATTGAGTCAGTTTCGTAACATCACGAGTTAAACCATCGTCGTAATGAGCGACAACTTTCAGCGGAGTGAGTTCACCGACCTTGGTTGCGATAAACCTCTTGGGAGTTACTTCGACATGTTTTAACTTACGGTGTTCGACATACTTTGCTCCTTGCTGAATCCACTTCAGCAACAGATTAGCATTGTGATCATCGAC
>Ga0315315_10001670_pt1 | contig 20380 bp, 19 predicted proteins | sample M140m3416metaG_FD_203699 | JGI IMG/M metagenome (GOLD analysis project Ga0315315, IMG submission 203699) | Ammonia-oxidizing marine archaeal communities from Monterey Bay, California, United States - M1 40m 3416 | ecosystem: Environmental > Aquatic > Marine > Intertidal zone | place: USA...
GAAAACAGCAACCAACCTCTTTTTCCTCGCGATGCCAACTTCTGAAATACTTAATAATGTTCCCTGTAACTGTACCTCCTGAGCTCCTTCAAACACATCTCTAATTTGATGTATTTTAGATCGATCTACATAGCGGAAAGGAAAATATTGTAGTAAATCATTGAACGTGAAAATCCTTACCTCCTTTTGCAATAGTTCTGCCCTTTTAGGGCCTACCCCCTTTAAGTAGGAGATTTCGGTATGTAGCAATTTGTCGATATAAATTAAATTCTAGTAGGCTTCCTTAAGAGTAAGGGTAATATTTTGATATTGCTTGGAAATTATTAACTCCTCATTAAATCCTTGTAAAAACCATTTTATTTCTTTGTATCTATATAAATTCTCTATTGGCATATCGTTCCCATTGTAGGGTATTCCATACTCTTTGATTAATCCTTCAATCATATATTGATAGACTCCTGAAATTTTTTGAGAATCTACATCCATTAGAACTACATCAAACTGTCTCAAAGGCCCTTCTTCTTGAAAATGAAAAGTAGTTATTGCCTCAATTTCATTTAAAACAGTTCTTTTCGTGTAAAATGCATCATAAGCAGATTCCTTGGAAGCTTGAATGCATACTTTATGTACATCTATGCTAGGAAAGAAACCAACCACGAATTTATGATTATTCATTATTCGAGTTGACTCCAGCAGTATGGAGTCCAAATTATTCATTATTTGACTTGGAAGTTCAGACGAAACTTGTTCATAAACTTCAAACGCTTCAAGATGATTACTATATAATCTAGATTCACCTATAGCCATTGTATCTGCATCATAGTGAACTTTCCATAATTCGTTAAAGTTTCGGATTAATAGCTTATGCGAGCTCTCGGTGCTATCTTCTTTTGCATAAAGACAATAGCAATATGCATGATCTTGAAACTCATCACAACTATCTACCCTAATAAAAGTGATTTTTGGCATATTCAACATAAAGACATAATCGTTTTCAAGTTTACGTTTGGAGGATTCATCACAATACTCCATCGCATCGTAGTAAGCTTGATCTGCGAATGCTGAATAAAATTGTTTTGCAACCCATGCTGGAGTATTTGGAATATTTACATCATCTCTATCGCACGAACATGAACTAAAAAACAATGGTAGGATTATCAATATTATATTCAGATACTTCATTGGGATAAAAATAAGAAAAGCCATACAAATTATTGCATGGCTTTTCTTCTAATGTTATTTGAATAATATTATACTTTCATTATATCTGTTTCCTTTACATCTAATAAAACATCAACTTTCGCAATGTATTCATTCGTTAACTGCTGAATAGAATCTTCAGTGTCTTTAACCTGATCTTCACTTAACCCATCATTTTTTAAGCTTTTAATAAAATCATTGGCATCTTTCCGTTTCTGACGAATTCCTACTTTTGCATGCTCCCCTTCAGCCTTTGCTTTTTTTACTAAATCTTTTCTTCTTTCCTCTGTTAGCATTGGAACAGCAATAATAATCATCTCACCATTACTTTGAGGATTCAAACCTAAATTTGCGTTGGTAATACCTCTTGAAACTTCATCAAGAATTGATTTTTCCCAAGGTTGAACCGTTATCGTTCTAGCATCAATTGTATTTATATTTGCAACTTGCGCAAGCGGAGTTGGAGTCTCATAGTAGTTTACCATTACTCCATCTAACATAGAAGGGTTTGCTCGACCAGCCCTAATTTTTGACAATTGCTTTTCTAAATGCTCTAAGGAATCTTTCATCCCATCTTTGGCATCATCAATTGCCATTTCAACTTCTTCATTCATCGCTTTACGTTTTTTTAAGTAACCAAATATAGCTAAAAATTATACTTCTACTAATGTTCCTATCGTTTCACCAGAAGTCACTCTAGCCAAATTTCCAGGGGTATTCATGTCAAAAACAATAATAGGAACATTGTTCTCTTTACATAAGGTAAATGCCGTCATATCCATTACATTTAATCCTTTGCTATATGCCTCATCAAATGTTAGGTTACTGTATTTCGTAGCATCTGGGTCTTTTTCAGGATCGGCTGTATAAATACCGTCTACTCGAGTTCCTTTTAATATGACTTCTGCATCTATTTCAATTGCTCTCAATGAGGCAGCTGAATCTGTTGTGAAAAATGGATTTCCTGTTCCAGCTCCAAATATTACAATCCGACCTTTCTCTAAATGGCGCACAGCTTTTCTTTTAATATAAGGCTCTGCAATAGCGTTCATTTCAATAGCAGATTGCAATCTCGTTTGTAGCCCTAACGATTCTAATGCAGCCTGTAATGCCATGCTATTTATCATTGTTGCTAACATTCCCATATAATCTCCTTGCGTTCTATCCATTCCACCTCTTTCCGCTTGGACCCCTCTAAATATATTCCCACCACCGATTACTATACCAACTTCAATTCCCCTATCAGATATTGACTTAACTTCTTCTGCGTACTGCATAATTCGTTTATTGTCAATACCAAATTGTTTTTCTCCCATAAGGGCTTCACCGCTCAACTTTAGTAATACTCTTTTATATTTCATCTTCTAATTCTTATTTAGGGGTAAAATGTAAGCAAAAAAAAGAGAGCTAAAAAGCTCTCTTTAAAAAATCGTTATATTGATAAGGATATTCTTTTAAAATCCGTAACGGTCAAATCAGGATTTGTTTCAGTTAAGAATTGCTTAACAGTCTTTTTGTTATCTCTAACAAACATTTGATTTAGCAATGTAGTCTCTTTGTAAAACTTCTTCAATCTACCTTGAGCAATTTTATCAGCCATCTCTTCAGGCTTTCCTTCTTGAATAGCTAACTCTCTACCTACGGATAATTCTCTATCAATTACATCTTGAGGAACAGAACTCTCATCTACAGAAATAGGATTCATTGCTGCAATTTGCATTGCTACTTGTTTTCCTTCATCTTCGTTATCAGCTGTTAAACCAACAATCGTAGCTATTTGATTTCCTGGGTGGTTATATGCTACAACTCTGGCAGCTTCAACAGTTTCTAATCCAGAAATATCAATTTTCTCTCCAATAACTCCTGATTGCTCAGTAATTTTTTCTCCAACAGTCATTCCATTACCATTGTAAGATAAACTTTTCAATTCATCAACAGTAGATGGTTCATTTTCAATTACTATATCAACTATAGAATTAGCAAAAACACTAAAATCTTCATTTTTAGCAACGAAATCAGTTTCACAATTTACGCATACTAAAACACCTTTAGCTCCAGTTGACTTAGCAATAACTAAACCTTCTGTTGCATCTCTATCTCCTCGTTTAGCAGCAATTTTCTGTCCTTGTTTTCTTAACAAATCTACCGCTTCGTTCATATCTCCATCAGCTTCTACAAGAGCTTTCTTGCAGTCCATCATTCCGGCACCTGTCTTTTTTCTTAATTCGTTTACTTCTTTAGCTGTAATTGCCATGATAATATATTTTTAATTAATTAAGATACTGAATTTATTATTTCTTTTCAACTGTTTTTTCTGCAACAACCTCCGCAGCTTCAGTCTCTGCAACAGGAGCTTCGGTAGCTTTTTCAGCAGCTTTTTCTTTTCCTGCCTTTCTTTCACTTAGACCTTCTTTAATTGATTCACACATAAGACCAACTATTAAATCAATAGATTTAGTTGCGTCATCATTTGCTGGAATCACAAAATCAATAGGTTTTGGATCAGAGTTCGTATCAACCATTGCAAATACTGGAATTCCCAGTTTTCTAGATTCAGCAACAGCAATGTGCTCTTTTCTAACATCTACAACGAATACAGCAGCAGGAAGACGGGTCATATCAGCAATACTTCCGATTACTTTCTGCATCTTATCTTTTTGACGCGTCATCTGAAGACGTTCTCTTTTAGACATTGTTTTTGCAGTGCCATCTTCCATCATTTTATCGATAGAAGTCATTTTACGAATCGTTTTACGCGTAGTCTTGAAGTTCGTCAACATTCCACCAGGCCAACGTTCTGTGATATAAGGCATGTTTACTTCCTTTACGTGCGAAGTAACAATTTCTTGTGCTTGCTTTTTAGTTGCAACAAATAATACTTTACGACCTGACTTTGCAATTTGTTTAATCGCAGCAGCAGCTTCGTCAATTTTTACGATTGTTTTATTCAAGTCAATTACGTGGATTCCTTTTTTCTCATCGAAAACATAAGGAGCCATTGCTGGGTTCCACTTTCTTTTTAGGTGCCCAAAATGCGCTCCGGCATCTAATAAGCTTTTAAAATTTGTTTTTGCCATTTTGTTTACTTTCTTTTTACTGATTAACAATAGTTACTTTAACTATTTTATTTACAGCAGATATGCAGTAGCGTTCTTTACGGTCTGCAACACTTAGATACTAAACAAGCACTCACTTGAGTGCTTCTTTGAGTAAAATACTGATTAACGTTTACTAAATTGGAATTTTTTACGTGCTTTCGGTTGTCCTGGTTTTTTACGTTCAACCATTCTTGGATCACGCGTCATTAAGCTTTCAGCTTTTAACTTAGGCTTATTTTCTGCATCCACCTCAACCAAAGCTCTTGCAATTGCTAAACGAACTGCCTCAACTTGTCCATTAACTCCTCCACCTTTAACATTAACTTTTACGTCATACTGACCTTCTGTTTCTGTTAATTGGAACGGTTGGTTAACTTTATATTGAAGAACTCCTGTTGGAAAATATTCTTTGTAGTCTCTGCTATTCACAGTTACATTTCCTTTTCCTTCAGAAAGATAAATTCTAGCAATTGAAGATTTACGTCTTCCGATTGTGTTTATTACTCCCATTCTTTATTTATTACTTAATTGAATCTAATTCGATTTTTTTTGGCTTTTGCGCTTCTTTATCATGCTCAGTTCCTATATATACATATAAGTTTGAGTACAAAGCTCTTCCTAATCTGTTCTTAGGCAACATCCCTTTAACTGCTTTCTCAACCAATCTCTCTGGGTGCTTCTCCAAAATCTCCTGCGCTGTTAATGATCTTTGACCACCTGGATAACCAGTGTGACGGATATAGGTCTTATCTTGCCATTTATTTCCTGACAAAGTAACTTTTTCAGCATTAACAACAACTACATTATCTCCACAATCAACATGCGGAGTAAAGTTGGTTTTATGCTTTCCTCTAATCAATTTTGCTATTTTACTTGCTAATCTACCAAGTGTTTCGCCTTCTGCGTCAACTAACAACCAATCTTTTTTGACTGTTGCTCTGTTCGCTGAAACTGTTTTGTAACTAAGTGTATCCACGTTTTCTGTCTTTTTCAGATGCTTACTATTCCCCAAAAATGGGCTGCAAATGTAAAATTATTTTTTCATCTGTCAAAATAAGAAACCTATTTATTTCCATAAAATTGAAGGAAACTTGCTTTTACGAAAGATTACGAGCAATCTAATAACGCATAAAGTTGATAAATATTAAGGATTAAGCAATATTAGATTACTTCTAATTCCTTTCCAACTTTTATGAACGCCGCCACAGCTTTATCTAAATGATGTTTTTCATGCGCTGCTGAAATCTGCGTTCGAATTCTTGCAGCTCCTTTTGGCACAACCGGATAAAAGAATCCAATAGCGTATATACCTTCTTTTAATAGTCCATCAGCAAACTTCTGAGATAATGCAGCATCATAAAGCATTATAGGTACAATTGGAGAATTACCTTCTTTCACATCAAATCCAGCTGCCAGTATTTTATCTTTGAAATATTTAGTATTCTCCTCCAGCTTATCTCTCAGCTCCGTAGAACCACTTAATAAATCAAAAACCTTGATAGACGCTCCAACAATTGACGGCGCCAAAGAATTGGAAAATAAATAAGGACGAGAGCGCTGACGTAACATATCTATAATTTCTTTTTTACCTGTTGTATACCCCCCCATTGCTCCACCAAGAGCCTTGCCAAGGGTCCCTGTTATAATATCTACTCGATCCAAGCAATTATGAAATTCTGGAGCACCTCTACCTGTTTTGCCTATAAATCCAGCAGAATGACATTCATCACTCATGACCAATGCATCATATTTATCGGCTAAATCACATATCTCATTCATTTTAGCGATATCACCGTCCATAGAAAATACGCCATCGGTAACAATAATTCTGAACCTTTGCGCTTGTGCCGCTTTTAATTGTTCTTCGAGATCAGCCATATCGCTATGCTTATATCTATATCTAGCAGCTTTACATAATCTAACCCCATCAATAATCGAAGCGTGATTTAATGAATCAGAAATAATTGCATCATCCTTTCCCAATAAAGGCTCAAACAAACCTCCATTGGCATCAAAAGCCGCAGCGTACAATATTGTATCTTCAAACCCGTAAAAATCGGCTATTTTTTGCTCTAATTCTTTATGAATATCTTGCGTTCCACAAATAAAACGCACAGAAGACATTCCGAAACCATGGGTATCTAAAGCCTCTTTTGATGCCTGAATTACTTCTGGATGCGACGATAGACCCAAATAATTATTTGCACACATAATCACCACATCTTCCCCCGAAGAAACATGCACTTCAGCTCCTTGCTGCGTTGTGATAACTCTTTCACTTTTATAAATACCATCATCCTTTATTTGTGATAATTCTTTTTGCAATTCTTCTTTTATTTTTCCGTACATAGCTTTACGATTTTAACCCGTTTATTATAGCCGACGAATATAAAGAAAAAATAAAAGCCTTATACATCTTAGAAAAAAGGATTACATCGTCCCGAGTTTGAATGTATGAGATTATGGAAATAGAATGAAATTAGACAAGCCTTAGAATAAATTAATGATGTTTGTGTTACTGGTGTTAGGGTATAAATAAGAGCAGGTAATTGCACAACACCCACTAAACATAAGGTCTAAGCTGCTCAAATTTAGAACAAATAAGTACTTCTAAAATTTATATGCAAAACCAACAGACCAAGCTTCTTTGAATTGCATCACTGGACCTTTAACTTGAACAAAACTTCCGTCAGAACCCAATACATTCTCACCTTTAGAATCCTGGTAATAACGCTCAGAACCATCTGAATTGTACCTTGCTATATCAACATCATGATCATAAATAAGATATGTAGATAAACTTATGGTCATATATTTATTCAACTTAATATTTGTTAATGTTTCCCAGGTTACATCAATATTTTCTGGTCCATTTGAATAATTTGAAAATAGGGTAAGATTCGTTTTGAAAACGACCCCCTCCATTTTTAATGGAGCTTTCTTTAACAGACCTAACTTGACGTAACCACCCAATTCCGAACGAAAAACATCTCCTGAATCTAGACCAAATGCCCCTATTCCAGAAAGGTAATCATCTGTTACAAAAGTCATTTTACTGGTTAAGGGAGCCACAAAAAAAGTAAAATTTTCACTTGGTTTATAATCCATTCCCAAAGCGACAATGCTATAACCTGGAGCCATAAAATTTGAAATTTGCACTGTGTCGCCTACCTTATTATATCCATAATTAAATTGAGTCCTAAAATTAACCAAACCTGAATAGTACCATTTTTCCGATGCTTTTTTCCCAACTTTAGAATTCAATTCTATCCTATCATCATTCTTAAACCATGGAGCTGACCTAGCTTCTCCTTGCTTAATAACTCCATAAGCTAAATCAATTGAATTATCCCATGAAGAATTACCTTTGATATAGTTTGCAAACAAACTTAAAATTCCTTGAGTTGATATTGCATTTTGGCCACCTCCAGCCCAATTTGACAAAAACACTTGAGAAAAATTAATATTAGCCAAACCACCAACTCTCCATAAGCTATCACTATTTGACTCTAGATCTCTCTGTTCTTTTAATAACTTTTCAGTTTCTGCACTCATCTGAGAGAATCCAGAAAAAGCAACTAAGGTTAATAAACCTATTCCTAAAAATTTTTTCATTCTTTTATTTCTATGCAATGGACTAGATTAATTATTAGAATCCAAATCCTTTTTTATTCTTTTTTTTCTTAACAACAATAAAGTCACAGACAACAATGTAAAGAGTATAACACCCATTACAATATAAAAAACTGATTTGTCTTTTTTCTCTATCTTTTGAGATTTTATGGGCTCAAATAAGTCATTCTCGAGTCCGGGAGAAGACTTAACAGAAGGCTTCCAAATATCTAACACTGGATTAACTCGTTCAATATTTCTATTTTCAGATTTATTCAAAGTTGGAAAATTAATTTCAATATCATAACTCAAAGAATCGACTATGAAACCTTTTGAATCCATTATTAGTATTTTATCTTTTTGCGATGAAAGTCCGAATCCAAGAGGCACGTCAAGCAAATTCTCATTAGTCAGCAGCGCCATCTCCTTATAATTAGCCGACAAAATTAAGTAACCTTTGGATTGTATATTTGAAGAATCAGGAAAAATAAATTCATTATTACCCGAAACAACTTTCCAGCCTGATAAATCCATCATAACATTTGATGTATTGTACAACTCAATCCAATCTCCTTGAACAGTAATTGAATCTTGATGCGTACTTATCTCATTGAGCACTATAACCGAAGAATATTGACTTAATTCTTTTTTCTGAAATATTGGTTTTAGAAATGCACTCTCTGCTAGAAAAAGCTTTGTAGTTGCAACTGAATCAAATTCATGCCATTTTAAAAACTCATATCCATATTTTGCTTTGGCCTCAAGAGATGGAGCAGCATCTTTAAAATATACACCTTCAAATGATGTATCTACTCGGATAGAATTTATTTGAACATATCCCGCTTTAGGATCTTGATTTTGAATATCGACAGTGATTGTATCTGACAATTCGAATCTCTCCATTAAATGCAAGCGAACATAGTAAGGGCGATTAGAAGCATAATCCTTCATCTTTTGAACATTTCTTTCCCACCTTTCTATATTTGAACTCCTCCATTTTTGAAAGTGATATGGCATCTCGTCTTTCAACATATTTTGAATAGAATCAATTTTAAAATTGACAGTTTCGGCTGAAAAAAGCGTATTCAGATGATCTGCAAATCGATTTATATACAGGTTTTTTATACTATCATTTTCCAATAAATTTCGGATAATTAAAGTCGACCAAGCAGGATCTGGCCAAGCCTCATTATGCTTAATAGTCATTTTATTAAGCGTATTTCTTTTGTACGATGTTTTGCCTGAAATTCCAAAACTAATATCCGTATCAAATAAAATCCAACGCCATCTTCCTCCAGGGGTTTGCGGCCGCCAAAATCGAATATTTCCACCAGCATCTCTGTTACCTACATATACTTCTGTAATATTATAATTGATAAAATTATCTATATCCATCAAAGTATTAAGATGTCGAATCTTAGCAGTATCCTTAAAATCCGTTTTATTAATAAACCTCTTCATTTTCAGATAATGATCCCTTTTTCCCGCTAACAAATCATTGCGATGTTTCATTATATCGACACTATCAGGGTTTGCTCCTGCATTACTTTTTAGATAATATTCATTTATCTTCTCCCGAACATTATGAATGCCCCAATAACTTCCATTTATAAAAACCACTGCAGGACGATATGCTTGAATACCGACATCTAAAGGTTCGATTAGGTTCGTCAATAAAGCATCTCTAAATTGTGTATTATTAAAGTCACTTCCGGAGTTTCGCAACACAAAAGACTTATATTTTTTAATGTCCTTATTTGGAAATATTGGATATTCAATTGTTTTCTTTTCGTATTTTTTTCGAGAAATTATGGCCAAAGACTTCATTGGTAAACCTTTGCTAAAACCTCCAAATATTCTAACTCCTACTCTCTGGTTGAAGCCCAATTCCCCTGAAGGCTCATAAAATTCAATATTGATTCTTCGCTCCCAGCCTTTCCAAAAATTTGCTCTTTTATATGGAGGAACTGAATCTGCACAGCAACCCTTCACATATATACCACGATCAAAACTGAAAAAATCGTCGGGATTTCCAGTAATTGAAATTACTGCCATAGTATAATCTCTACCTATTAAATATGTATGCGTAACTATTTTTCCAGGCTTGCCATTTTTATAAGCAACTGCTCTTACGGGTGTAGTTTTATCTAAAATTATGGTATCCGAATATCTCTTAGAACTGCTAGATGGTATTTTCCCATTGGTTGTGTAATATATCTTTTCTCCCAAAGTAGATAACTCCAATTGAATAGATTCTTTATAAATACCTCCCGAGATTGAGAAAACAACGGTACTAGAATCTAAATCCTGAGAAAAGATATTCCCAGTAAACAACCCAAAAAGCAATATTAATAGAACAGCCCTCATCAATTAATTGTAAAGTTGATTTTTTTATTCATTGAAAAACTAAGGTAAAACCCTAGTTTTTCAATGCCAAATGTTAATACGTTAGAAAACTACCAACTACCTTAGAAAGGATCTACCTCTTTTTATTATCTGTTATTATTTACCCTTTTTTCGTTATCATATAAAGTGTTAATTAACGTGTGCCACTTAATTGTTGATATCTCTATTTTGATTTTATTCGATAAATAAGTAAATTTAGTGCAGCATTCATCAAGACAAGTTCTTGTTTGAAGCAGGTAGAAATACCGACCCGTATAGCACAGTTTTTAAACTTAACAAATTAGAAATTGGGGGTTAATTGTTTCGCCTATGGCGTGCCACTATCAGTTCACTGATTGAGTGGATTACAGAATCGAAATTGCGTCCTCAACCATGTTGAACTTGAGGTTTAACAACATAAAGTCTATGCGGGTTTTTATTTACCTTTCCGGATACTTCTGTAATAGGTATGAACCCGATAAACTCCAAGCAATATTAATAATGGAGCACCAATTAAAATTTCTTTATCCTTTACTGGATGTTCATAAGTAGATTCTGCAGTTAATGCGTAAATAATCAAAACAATACCCGCTGCAATTGTAAAAACACCTATGTATAATCTAGATTTTTGATCCATTCTAGTAAGCTAATAATTTTCCTATTGCAGTTGCAACTTTCTCCCCATTAGGCAACAATGTAAACTCTAAGGTAGAGTTTAAAGGGATTGCAGGAGTGTCTACCGAGCCAACTATTTCGACAGGTGCATCTAAACTCTTGAAACATGTCTTTTGAATCCGCGCCATTAATCCTAAAGAGAAACCCGCCTCCACTGACTCTTCTGTTACGACCATTATTTTACCATGTTTGCGAGCCGCAGCATACATTGTATCTTCATCCAATGGATTTAAGGTGCGTAAATCAATAATTTCGACCTGACCTTGAAATTGCTTTTCTGCCTCTAACGACCAATACACGCCTCTACCATAAGTAACAATAGCCAAAGACTCACCGTTTTTGATTTTTTCCGAATTAGCCTCTAAAACAGTTCGAGCTTTGCCAAATGGAATGACATAATCTTCATCAGGTTCGACTGTCATTGCTCCTTCTGTTCCTTTTATTTTGCTCCAATACAAACCTTTATGTTCCAATATAACAATTGGGTTTGGATCGTAATATGCTGACTTCAACAAACCTTTTAAATCTGCTCCAGTAGAAGGATACGCGACTTTTACACCTCTTATTTGCGTCACAACAGATTCAACGCTTGAAGAATGATAAGGACCACCTGAACCATATGCCCCAATAGGAACACGCAAAATCATACTAACAGGCCATTTGCCATTAGATAAGTAATAAGAACGACTTACTTCGGTAAAAAGCTGATTGAGTCCAGGCCAAATGTAATCTGCAAATTGTACCTCCACAATTGGCTTTAATCCCGCAACCGACATTCCGACGGTACTTCCAATAATAAAAGCTTCTTGAATCGGCGTATTAAACACTCTATCATCACCAAAAGTTTCAGCTAGCGTTGCAGCCTCTCTAAAAACACCACCTAATCTACCACCTACATCCTGTCCATATAACAAACACTCTGGGTGCTTCTTCATTAACTCTCGAATAGCAAATAAAGCTGAATCTACCATTACGGTTTTTTCTTTTCCTTCCGGACTCCTGACCCCCTTCTCCTCTGAAATAGGAGTTGGAGCAAAAATATGCTTCGTTAAATCTTCTGGTTGCGGATCTTCTTCAGCCAGAGACCTTTGATAATCAGCCTCTACCAAACTCCTTGCTTCCGCCAATATTGTTTCTAATTCTTTTTGTTCAACTCCTATCTCCAATAACTCTTTTTGCAATTTTGGAAATGGATCCTCTTTATTAGCCTCCTTTAAATCATCGCGATACCACTCCATACGAACACCTGAAGTATGGTGATTTAACAAAGGAACTTTTGCATGAATAATAAATGGACGTCTTTCTTTGCGAACAATTGCTATAACATCATTTAACCCGTTATAACATTCTGAAAAATTCGTTCCATCTAGCGAACGAACTTCAATTCCTTTAAACCCTTTAGCATATTCTGAAATATCTTGCGCTCGAATTTCATCAGCCTTAGCAGAAATATCCCATTCATTATCTTGAACGAAATATATAATTGGCATTTGCTTCAAAGCAGCCATTTGAAATGCTTCCGCTACTTCACCCTCTGTACAAGAAGCATCTCCTAATGAACAAACGACCACGGGCTTTTCAGCATCTGATTTATAAGCAGCAAGACCTGTCAATTCTTTGTATTGAATCCCCATTGCTATTCCCGTAGTTGGAATTGCTTGCATGCCTGTAGCAGAACTTTGATGCGGTATTTTAGGCATACCCCCCCGGTTCAAACTAGGATGAGAATAATAAGTTCTACCTCCTGAAAATATATCCGATCTTTTTGCTAAAACCTGAAGCATCAATTCAAAAGGAGTAATTCCTATTCCCAGGAGAATTGAATCATCTCTGTAGTAGGGAGAAACATAATCTTGTTCCTTCAACTGCATACCTAAAGCCAACTGAACAGCCTCGTGTCCTCTTGATGTTGCGTGAACATATTTAGCTGTGATGGCTTTGTTTTCTTCGTATAATTCTGTTAAAGATTTGGCAACACACATCTTTTGATAAGCTGTTAATAAAATAGCTTTATCTACTTTTCCGTTAAGGGTTGTTTTATTTTCTTTCGCCACAGTTGCCATACTTTATTTCAGTAAATATTATTTCTCCTTGTTGTATCTATTGCAATATAGTAAAAATTACAATTTAACTTTTGATTTTTCGACGAAATAAGAAATATTATTTTTAAAAGCAAGAGGATTAAACATCTTCTTCGCTTGCATAAAACATTTTATTAAAATTGACAAAGTATAATTTATCCGTGGCTCTAGTTACCGCCGTGTAAAGCCATCTCATATATTCCTTATCCAACATCTCTTCTGTTAAATATCCTTGATCTACGAATACAGCTGGCCATTGACCCCCTTGCGACTTATGGCACGTAACAGCATACGAAAATTTAACTTGTAAGGCATTCATATGCGGAGATTTCATAACTAAGTCAAATCGTTTTTTCCTGTTTCTAACATCCATAAAATCTTCCTCGATTGCAAAGAAGAGATCTTTCATTCTTTGTCGTGGTAAATTAGGTGCTTCCACATCAATTGTTTCCAACAAAATTTTACAATCTAACTCGCTTTCTTCTTTTGCGTCCAAAAACCGAATCGTCACATCCGCAAATCGAAATCCATATAGCTCTTGGTAACGATTTACGCGCAATATCTTTACAATATCTCCATTTGCTATGAAGCCCATTTTTGAATTGGCGTCTAACCAATGATAGTTGTTTTTCACAACCATCATTAAATCCCCCGACGTTAGTTCGTCTTCCATCCACAAAACCCTATTCCTGACCTGTTGATTGAATAAATTTGCCCGCTTATTAGAACGACAAATAACCATTGTCCCTTCTATTCCATATTTACTTACACAGCTTTCTAGTTCATCTTGCAATTCCATTCCTGAAATACGGAAAGTGTCGGGAAAATCTGGATTTATCTTTAATTCGTAATTATCTTCCTTCTCTATCTGCATCCTTAAATTGGTTGCATTCAATAATATTCCTGATTCTTTTTCTTGCCGAACAACTTCTTTTAATTCTGACAAAACAAATGGAACATGAAACCTATCTTCCAAATAAACTGAATCTAAAGCTGGACTTATTGCTAATCCAACGGGAGGTAACTGTGCATAATCTCCAACAAAAATAAGTTTACAGTTTTTACCATTGTATACATATCTAAATAAGTCTGTCAATAAATTTCGCTGTTCAAATATTCCATTTGAAATACCTGCATCTGAACTAACCATTGAAGCTTCATCTACTATAAAAACTGTATTTGTATGTAAGTTCTTCCCAAGAGTAAAGCGCATAGCACCATCAAAATCCTCTAGAAAATATATTTTTTTATGAATTGTTAACGCCTCTTTGTATGCATAAGCAGACATTACTTTTGCTGCCCTACCCGTTGGTGCAATCAAGACAGATTTTAACTTCACACTTGCCAATGCTTTAACGAGAGCACCCATCAAACTCGTTTTACCAGTCCCGGCATATCCTTGAAGGACAAAACCTTCTTGAGAATTTGGGTTCAAAACAAACTCAGACAATTTTTTTATCGCCTTTTTTTGATCTTTTGTTGGCACATGAGCCAGTTCACTCTCAAATATGTGTACTAATTCTTTCGTAGTAAGTCCTTTTATTTGGCCATATGCGTAAAGGTATAGAATCTTAAGCTCTTTCGTAATAAATATAATCCGTTCTCGTTAATTTTCGTCCACTTATTAGAATAACCCGCTACAGGCTATTAACTTTTGAAAAAAATATTAGCTTTGTATCGCAAGTAGATTTAAACAAAGAAAAGAAATATCACATGTTAGAAAAATTTGGATTAATCGCAAAAAAATTCTTATTTCCAATTATAATTATAGTTGCCGGACTACTAATAGTTATTAAAGGTGCTTCAGCTGATGCTGAAACAAACATAATGCAAACCAGCGGCTTTCTTTATGGTGGCCTAGCTATCTTACTAATGGGTATAGTTATTTTGCTCTATATTTTAGAAATCATCAATCGAATCGTTCATTTGGTGCTAATGGTAATTCTTTTTTGCTCTACCCTTGGATTAGGAATTATGACAATCAATTCTGTAAATGACACCATTGCAGAAATGGACCTGAAAGAGAAAACAGATAACTTCATAAAACAAGGCCTCTCAGACATTAGAGACATTCAAGTAGAATATAAAAAGAAATATGGCGTTTATACATCCTCCTTTAGTGTTTTGAAAAACTTTTTATTAAAAGATTCTATAATGGATATTTTAAGAAGTAACGGAGACGACTATCCAAATGGTATGCCGGACGGAAGGGTTTCTATGGAACACGGAGTTTTATTGGGCTATGATCCTATTAGAGATGATGCGCTTTATGAAAGTTATGATGAATCAGAGGCGCTTAAAGTCGGAATCTTTATCAATGATACAATCTGGAGGGATGTTATGGGAGTTATCTTTGATAATGAAACTGCACTTAAAAAGGAAAGAAGATTTATGTTTGAAGTAAACAACTTAAGCAAAGTTCCGTTAAGCGATTCAAGTGAATTTTTGATGTTTGCGGATACTTTGGATGGAGGAACTCCCGTATTCTTGGTAAAAAACCCATATCCTTATGACCCATTCAACACGAAAGATACGTTAATGATGGGGTCTATGACAGAATCTAAAAACACAGGGAACTGGGGAGAAAACTAAACAGTACTCTCTTCTAGTTTCTCGTTTATTTTGACGAAAAATCGAAAAGGAATTTTCTTACTTTTTATGCTACTAACTACTGAAAATTTCAAAAACAACAACAAATCAGAATTTACACTGAAAATTATTGTTCTTGAAACGGAAATAGTAGCTTTCGCAACAAACTCCAAATCCAAAAAAATAGAAGCTTTTGACAAGGTGGGATCCATTGCAGATATCGGATTCAATCAATTTACATTTTCCGATGTTCAAGTAATTATTGTAGACAAGCAATTTACGTTGATTCCAGAAAGTATTTTTAATGAAGAAAAAGCTGCTTCTTATTTAAATTTCAGCACCGAAACCCTAGAAGATTGCTCGATTGTTATCTCTAAAAACAAGCAATTCTCGTTGAATACCATTTGGTATTTGAAAAATGCTTTGAAAAACAACATTATTCGATATTGGCCAGGGAGTACTTTCAATCATTTAATTGCATGTAAGCTTGAAAACGCAATTGAAACACAAGAAAACAACACTTTATTTGTTGATGCACTGAAAGGAAGTCTTTCCATCCTATTATTCACCAACCAAGAACTCCAAATTGCCAATCAATTTGACACAAACGGAGAGGAAGATACACTTTACTATATACTACTGACCCTGGAACAGTTAAAATTAAAAGAGGAAAACCTTCAAGTAATATTTTCTGGCACTGCTTCTTTTAAAACAAAACTGGATAATTACTTTAATAACATAACAACATCTCCTTCATATAAATGTGAATTAAACATTACTGAAGAGGACAAGGTAATATGCTCAATTGTATGAGAATTATCAGAGGGACATACAAAGGACACAAATTAACTGCTCCAAAAGGTATTAAAGCTAGACCAACAACAGACTTTGCAAAAGAAGGTCTTTTTAATATTCTTGAAAACAAAATTGATATTGTTGACGCATCTGTTTTAGATTTATTTACGGGCACAGGAAATCTTTCATTTGAATTTACATCGCGAGGAGCAAAATCTTCTATTGCTGTAGACATTTCTCATATCTCAGTAAGGTTTGTGAACGAACAAGCTAAGAAATGGAAACTGCCCATAAAAGCATTCAAGAACAATGTCTTTAAATTTTTAGCAAAACCTGTTGGAACGTTTGACATTGTTTTTGCTGATCCTCCATACGCACTTGATGGTATTGCTAAAATTCCAGATTTAGTATTGCAAAGTAAACTGCTATCTAAAGACGGTTTATTAATCGTTGAACACGGAAAAGAAACTGACTTTGCGGACCACCCTAATCTAGTTGACGTTCGAAACTATAGCAAAGTGAACTTTTCTTTTTTTAAACACCCTGTTGAATAATTTAGTAACTTCATAAAAAAATCTATTATGGAACGTATCGCTATATTTCCTGGTTCATTTGATCCATTAACAAAGGGGCATGAATCTATCATAAAACGAGCAATTCCATTGTTTGATAAAATAATAATTTCCATAGGAATAAACTCTGGGAAAAATGCCATGTTCGACATAGACCAGCGAAAGTCTTGGATTAAAAACACTTTCATTAATTACCCTACAATAGAGGTCACAACTTATACTGGACTTACAGTTGACTTTTGTAAAGCGAAAAACGCCCATTACATTCTAAGAGGACTCCGCTCCAATGCTGACTTTACGTATGAAAATGGAATTGCTCAAATGAACAAATCATTAATGACTAATATAGAGACCATTTTCTTGCTTACCGAGCCTGAATTCAGTCACATTTCTTCAACTATTGTTCGAGATATCATACGAAATAATGGGAACGTGGACCAATTTTTGCCTAATGCAGTAACTTTATAAGCCGAGTTTGGTTATACAAACACAAAAGTTGTAATTCGAATTTATGAAATACTTGGTATTTTCTTTATTAGTATATAGCAATATCTTTTTTTATGGACAGATATCTATAGATGGGAATGCTCCTTCGTTTAAAGGAAAATACGTCTCTCTTTTACAAATAGAAGATTACATTACCAATACTTACAAAAACCTCGGAAGACAAAAAATTGATAGTTTAGGAAAGTTTTCCTTCAAATTGGACTCAGACAAAGCTTTTAAAGCAATTATTGAAATTGAGGACAAGAGCAGTATCTTATATATTGACCCAAATACGAAATCATACAAAATAAACATACCTAGTGGTAACAACATAACTGGCAGTAACGTAAAACTTGTATTTGAAAATCTTCCTGAAAATGATTTAAATGCATTAGTCTTGGAATATAATTTGAGGGTAGATCATTTTATGTTTGGTGACTCCATGTATGTAGTAAAGTGCATAAAATCGAATAACTTTAAAGAATACAGCACACAACTAGACAAGTTTAAAGACTCGCTAATTGAATATTATAAGCCTATTAAAAATAAATATTTCCATAATTACATCCGATATTCAATTGCTTCGCTAGAGCAAATTTCTACTGGAAAAGAAATTGTAACAAATAGAATAAATGTTTTCAATAATTACATCAACAATAAACCTGTACTTTATAACAATGACGCCTATATGGAGTTTATAAATCAGTTTTACGAAAATACATTAAAACTCCCCGTAAAAGGGGGCAAAGACAAATTGTATTTAGCAATTAACAACCATGCTAGTTTATCCATGTTGAATGACATTTTTATTAATGACATCTTTTTAAAAGATGCTAAATTGCGAGAACTAATTATGATAAAAGGACTTGGTGAAGAATATTATTATGAGAACTTTATTAAAGAAAATATTCTGAAACTCATCAAAGAAATAGGCAATACTTCTTTATTTCCAGAAAACAGAGTAATTGCCAAAAACACGTTTGCCCTTTTAACAAATTTACAAATTGGATATAAAGCACCTGACTTTTCAATCGCAACAAGCAAGGGGGAATCAATATCACTTGATTCGTTAAAAGGAAAATATATCTATTTAGGCTTTTGGGCTTCCTGGAACGAATCAAGCTTGCTAGAAATGGAAATAGCACAAAAGCTCTACCAAGATTATGGTAAGTATATTGAGTTTATTAGTGTTTCGATGGATAAAGATGAAAATGCTTATTTACAATATATAAAAGAGCACCCTGAATTTAAGTGGCACATTGCCCATTACAACGGAGATGTTGGGTTAATTACAGATTATAGGTTAAAAAACCTTCCTGAATATTTTCTCATTGATCCGGATGGAATAATACTGCAAGCTCCTGCATTTAAGCCAAGTCCAAATGGTGATTATCAATCCATTGATTTAACCTTCTTCGAAATTAAAAAGAAGTTAGAGCCAAAGAAAGTACGCGTAATTGGTGTTCGTGACTAATTCAAAACCGTATCTTTACCCCATGGATTTAGTAACAGGTGGAACAGGAATAGTAGGTTCGCATATTTTAGAAGAACTCACCCAAAATGGAAAGACTGTTCGAGCTATAAAAAGAGCATCAAGCGACATCCAGCTAGTCCAAAGCATCTTTGAACATTACAACAACCCCAACTTTAATTGCATCGAATGGGTACTAGGAGATATAACTGACATATCCAGTATAGAGGAGGCAATGATTGGGATTGAAAATGTTTATCATGCAGCCGCAATTGTAAGCTTCCATAAAAAAGACCGCCAAAAGATGCATAAAATCAATGTTGAAGGAACTGCCAATATTGTTAATCTATGTCTTGCTAATAGTGTGAAAAAACTAGGGTATATAAGTTCAATTGCTTCCTTAGGAAGAACAGCCGGACAAGAATGGTATAGTGAGAAAGACACTTGGAAAGCATCAAAACAAAACTCTTATTACGCAATAACCAAATATACGGCTGAGAATGAAGTTTGGAGAGGTACCGAAGAAGGACTGAATAGTGTAATGGTAAATCCCGGTGTAATTTTAGGTCCAGGAGAGATGCACAAAAGTAGCGGAACGCTATTTGGCACAATTTATAAAGGGCTTAACTATTACACCAAAGGAACCAACGGCTTTGTGGATGCTCGAGATGTCTCGAGATCTATCATTCAACTTGTACAATCAGACATCAGTCAGGAAAGGTATTTATGTGTTGGTGAAAATCTTCCTTTTAAAACTTTTTTTGAACTCGTAGCAAGCAGCTTAAATAAAACTGCACCCTCAAAATTAGCAAAACCATGGCTAACTGGAATTGTTTGGAGGTTAGCAGGATTTATTTCCTTTATCAGCGGAAAAACCCCTGCAATTACCAAAGAAAGTGTGAGCACGAGTCACTTTGTTAATCAGTATAATAGTGATAAGTTAAAACAAGCAATTGATTTTAAATTTACACCTATAAAAGAAGCATGTGAAAACACGGGAGCCTTTTTCCTAAAGAGAAAGTAATATTTCACAAATTGTATTTATATCTGCTGCAGAAACATCCAAATGCATTGTCAATCGAACTCGCTGCGGTCCAAAGCCTACAGCCAAAATTCCATTATTCTTTAGTTTCTCAATAAACTCTGTATTTGTGATTTCATTTTTTAGCAAAAGAACAATAATATTAGTTTCTACTGGTAACGCTCCTTTAACCCATTGATTACTTAATCCAGCTTCCAATACTTTTTGCGCATTATCATGATCAATAGCCAAACGTTCTACGTGATTATCCAAAGCATAAGATGCGGCAGCGGCTAACATTCCGGCTTGTCGCATACCGCCACCAAACGCTTTTCGCACGCGTCTTGCTTTTCTTATAAACTCATTACTCCCCAGTAAAACAGAACCAACTGGAG
>Ga0315315_10001673_pt1 | contig 20368 bp, 19 predicted proteins | sample M140m3416metaG_FD_203699 | JGI IMG/M metagenome (GOLD analysis project Ga0315315, IMG submission 203699) | Ammonia-oxidizing marine archaeal communities from Monterey Bay, California, United States - M1 40m 3416 | ecosystem: Environmental > Aquatic > Marine > Intertidal zone | place: USA...
GGGCTGCTGACTCCACCGATATTGACTTTCCAGGTCTCGTTGGGGCCGAGGCAAGTGAGTGGCGAACGCACACCCTCACGGGCTTCAACACGGTGGGGTCTGATGCCACCATCACCATCTTTCTCACTGATGTGGGCAGCACCGTACGGACCAGTGCTGTGAGCGTTGACAACCTTCGGGTCGAGTAAAGCCTGCGTCATAGTTAGCTTGTGTCTATGAAGCTCACCCAAACGCTCCTGATGCTCCTGATGCTCGATGGCTGTGGCATGTTCTCGCCTGCGCCAGAGGTCAGCTATACCGTAGTCCGTGGCGACACCCTGACGGTGATTGCAAAGGCTCATGGTGTCTCGGTTGCTGAGCTCCAAGCATGGAATGAGCTGAAGGGTGACCGAATCGAGGTCGGCCAGGTCCTGGTCATCAAGACAGGTGAGCCGGTGGCGAAACAAGACAAGGTCGTGCGCTCTCGCGGACCGACTACCCGATCGAGTACCAAGCCAAAGACACGCAGGCTGCCCAAGGCCAAGACATGCCTGAAGGGACCGTCTCTCGACGATCTCGACGACGACGAGGCCGACATACAGTCCTCAGCGGGACTGAGTATGGAGCAGGTCCGTGGCCCCATGCGGTCCTTCTTGCCTGGGCTGGCGGTCTGCTTTGATGAGGGCTGGCCTGAGGCTGTGGTCGACTTGGAACTGACAGTCGGCTGCAATGGTCGGGTCGCTAATGTGCGCGTCTTGGACGGTGATGGGCTCGGCGAAGCTGTGCTCGGATGTATGAAAAATGAGCTTCAGTACGTCGGCTTCCCCGCGCACGATATGGCCGATGGTATGAGCTTTAGGTACCCGATTACCCTGGCGAGGTGAGGTTAGGGTGGGTCACTTTTTGGTCCCGTCTGCTCACCAATATCTGCTATCTTCAGGCACCACTCAAGATTCAATGTGAGGCACGATGATGCGCGCGTATTCTTTGTTTTTACTGCTGTCGATGAGCGTGGCCTGCAGCGCGTCCCTGAAGGATGACTCTGGAGTGCTCCCTGATGCGGATGCGGATGCGGATGCGGATGCGGATGCGGATGCGGATGCGGATGCGGATGCGGATGCGGATGCGGATGCGGATGCGGATGCGGATGCGGACAGTGACGATACCGGTGACGAGCCTGCAGTCGATGCGGATGAAGACGGCTACACGAGCGACGAAGACTGTGATGATGATGACGCAGCCATCAACCCCGGTGCGACAGAGATCGCCTATGACGGGATTGATCAAGACTGTGATGACCTTGATCTTACGGATGTCGATGGGGACGGTCAGGACTCAGATGAGGTGGAGGGCGGCAGCGACTGTGATGACTCCGATCCCGCTATCTTCACAGGGGCTGAGGAGATTCCATACGACAGCATCGATCAGGACTGTGTGGATGGTGATCTCATCGATGTCGACGGCGACGGGGAAGGCGCTATCGAGGTCCCAGGTGGCTCAGACTGTGACGACACCGACCCTACCATCGGGGCCACAGCATCAGAGGTTGCATATGACGGCATCGATCAGGACTGCGATGGCTTCGACCTGACAGATGTGGACGGTGACGGTGAGGATGCTGTTGATGTAGAGGGCGGTACGGACTGCGATGACCTCGATCCGGAGACCTTCTCAGGAGCTACGGAGACACCCTACGACGGCATTGACCAAGACTGTGACGGCGCTGATCTGACGGACGTGGATGGCGACGGTGAGGACTCAGATGTGGTGGAGGGCGGCACCGACTGCGACGACACCGACGGGACGATTGGTGTCACAGCGTCTGAGGTTCCCTACGACGGGATTGATCAGGACTGTGATGGCTCTGATCTCACAGACGTCGATGATGACGGACACGACAGCATGATTGTGGGTGGTGATGACTGCGACGATGAGGATGCCGGAGTCTCTCCGACAGCCATCGAGGTCGACGACATGGCTGATCAGGACTGTGATGGGCTGGTCGATGAGGACTTCTTTGAGGTGGGCGATGTCTACGTCAACGAAGTCTTGGCCAATCCGAGTGCGGTTGCTGACTCGGTCGGAGAGTGGTTCGAGCTGTACAACAACTCGTCCCGCTCAGTGAATCTCGTGGGCTGGGAGCTCCACGATGATGGCAGCGACTCCGAGGTAATTGCCGGTGATCTGATCATTGGCCCAGGGGAGTATCTGGTCTTTGGTGCATCAATAGACTCGGAATCCGGGATGGATGCCGTCGCCGACTATGTGTTTGATGACATGATCCTGGCGAACAGTGCTGACGAGATCATGTTCTCTATCGACGGTGAGAACATGATCAGCTTCGCCTATGATCTTGTCAGTGGCTCATCCATGCCCGGTAGAGCGGTGGGCTTTGGCGGGTCTCCCTCAGATGGCTACGAAGACCCTTACAACTGGTGCTACCAGTGGACGCCGTGGGGAGAGTCTGATGATCTTGGGACACCTGGAGAGAACAACACCCCCTGCTGGGATGAGGCGTGCTGGGACGGCGGTGAGATCTTCGGGGTGGAAGAGCTTGTCTTCCACACTGGTTCGTCCTCAGATGACGTAGAGCTGGATGTAGGCGAGCCGGGCTTGGCTGACCAAACCTATGCCTGGATTCCAGAAGCAGATGGCTGCTACGAAGTCTCGGCTGGAGACACAGACGAGTCTGGACTCGTGATTCTCGGAGTGACAGAGACCTGCCCAGGCTCTGATGAGGTCTCCGTAGACCACTCTTATTCGGGAGCGTTGGGCTACTTCAATGCAGAGCTTTGGGTCGCTGGTACAGCGTGGGAAGCTCAGTATGTGACTGTCGAGGCTGATGATCTCCACTACTCGCTGTCAATCAGCGAGGTGCCGGCTGATCTGGTCACCTCGTACACGCCTGATGCTGACCTTGGCTCGATCTCGGTTGTCAGTGACACACGAGAAGCGCTCGGTGATGACTACGGCGGCACAGGATCGGGCTACCCAGGGGCTGCCGACGTCATCTGGTCATGGACGGCGCCGGAGGACGGCTGCTACGACATCGATACAGTTGGATCTGAAATGAGCGACACGACGCTGGTGCTCTTGGAGCCCAGTCTCTGCGGTGTCTCAGTGCTTGACTACAATGATGACGTTGATGTCGAAGTCGGTTGGTCTGCCATTCAGGTCGAGCTGACTGCTGGGGAGTACTTGATTGTGGGTGATGCGTACTCGAGCCTCTACTCTGGTGAGATCACCATCAACGTTGCACCCTGCGAATAATTTCTCTGAGACGGCGTAAGCTAAGCGCAGTCACGAGATCAGTGACGCGTCCCACCTGACGTTGAGGGAGCCACCATGGCCTTACTGCTCGGTATTTTTGTCGTCTTGGTCATCTTGGCTGTGGGCTTCTCGTTCATGCCGGTCCTGCCCGGTCCGCCGTTTGCCATCACAGCGATAATGCTGATTCCGTTCTGGCCTGACATGGCGCCGAGTGTGGATCAGACCACCTGGTGGGTCGCGGGTACGGTGGCTGCCCTCGGGCTCATCATCACGGTGATTGACTTTGCATCGCCTTACTTGGCAAAGCTGTATGAGGGTGTTCTCGGCAAGAGCAGTCGCCGAGCAGCGATTGGGTCTGCAGTCGGACTGTTCACCGGTGTGGTGCTCAGCTTTGTCTCGGCGTGCTCAGGTGTGGCCATACCTGTGCTGGCAGCGCTTCCGATTCCACTGGTGCTGATCACGCCGCTCTTTGGTGCGATGGCGGGAGAGGCCTCTGTGCGTGGTCCTGCCGGTGAGAGCTCCAAGGCGCGCATGAATCGCATACTTCGCTCAGCCTTTGTGCAGTGGCTCGGATTGCTGACGACCATTGTGCTGAAGGCAGGGTACTGCATAATGGTGCTTCCTATTGGTGTATGGCTGATTGCTCGCGCATGGTGATGTTCTCGCAATTCGCTAAATGACAGGGTACGGTCTTGGTAGAAGGCGCTCAACCGAGATCGACATGTCTGATGATCAAACCTCGAAACCCGGCTTTGGCTCAACCCTGAAGGGCTGGCTCGGGCGTGGGCCGACTGAGGAGAGCGGCGACGGTGCCCAGATCATTCCCTTTGGCGGCCAGCCAGAGAGCGAGCGGGAGGCTGAGCTGTTTCACGTCGATCCAGAGTGGCGTACCACGGAGGGGCTGTGGGTCGCTGGACGAAACGCATGCTCGATTGATCCGGACGAGGTCCGCAGCCAGATGATGGGCTCTCTCTCTCGCATCAGGTCTGGTGTCCAGACACCTGGAGATCAGCAGTACTTGGCCTCTCTATACGAGAGAATTGGTGAGCGAAGCCTCGGGCTACCGAACTTTCCAGAGACACCGATGCGTCTCGACCACCTCATGAAAGAGGAGGAGCCCAACTCACAGCAGGTGATGCGGTGTATTGAGTCCGATCCCAAGCTCGTGGGTCGTGTGTGGCAGCGAGCCCGCTCAGCGCGTTTTCCGTCAGCGCCGGGCAGCCTCGACATGGCTGTGAGTCGGATCGGGATGGTCGAGGTCTGGCGACTCAGTCTCGAGACTGCACTCGACACACTCGAGATCAAGGCCGGTGTGTTTAAGAACATGGCTGAGGTGGTCCGGGTACACGGAGCACTGGTCGCTGAGGTCACAGCAGGGATGGCAGGCCAGCACCGCGGACCGTCATTCTTGGCCGGACTTCTTCATGATGTGGGCCAGCTTGTGCTGCTGCAGGCCGCGAGCCAGGGCTCACCTGAGGTCTCAACGGTCCAGAAGGTGCTGAATGCTCATCACACCGATCTCTCCGTCTTGGTCGCAGACGCATGGCACCTCGACCCAGAGATCATCCCTGCTATTGCCCATCATCACAACCCCAACGCCGTCAATGCCGGACCTCGCTCGCTGAGTCGGTTGCTGTGCATCGCGGACATCGCCGTAGATGGTGAGCTCGACCGACGGGAGCATCGCAACAGCCACTTCATCCAGGCGATTGCCCAGTACACACGGTCGAGAGTGATAGCGTCCAAGGCCCTGAATCTGGCTGCAACCGCCATTGATCGCATGGAGGCAGACGCACTACGGGAAGACTAACTATGTCAGAAATGCACATAGTAGAGTTTTTTAGGCCTATATTTTGTGCATTTCGGCCATTGTTTTGCTGAGAATCTGATGCATATTGAGATGAGACACGACAGGAGGACGTCATGCATCATCTCATCTCACTCTTCGCGCTCTTGGCCTCTGGGCCGGCAGCTGCATTCTGCGGCACCTATGTAGGGAGTCCAGGCGTTGAGCTCATCAACCAGACCAGTCAGGTCATCATCAGCCGGCAGAACAACCACACAACACTGACCCTCGCGAATGACTACCAGGGTCCAGTCAGTGACTTCGCGATGCTGATTCCTGTACCGGAGATTCTCGGCGAGGATGACGTCACAGTCGCACGGCCTGAGCTCTTTCAGCGCTTCGATGATTACTCTGCACCACGGGTAGTCAAGTATGAGTGTGAGGACTTCAACTACATGGACGGTGATGCGGACGCGGACGCGGACGCAGACGCGGATGCGGATGCGGATGCGGATGCTGACAGTGACCCGAGCGTCGTGGTGGAGGCTCAGTACCAGGTCGGAATCTACGACATCGTGATTCTCTCTGCGGAGGAGTCAGGAGGGCTGCTCTACTGGCTAGATGACAATGGCTACGGGGTCTCACCGGCAGCCTTGGGTATCCTCGAGGACTACATCGACGCGGGCAGCTACTTCTTTGCTGCACGGGTCAACCTGGACACAGTGAGCGAGGACGCGAGCTTCCTAGAGCCTCTTCAGTTTGAGTATGACTCAGCGGTCTTCTCTCTCCCCATTCGACTCGGCACCATCAACTCACCAGGAGAGCAGGATGTGGTGATGTACATCTTGACCGACGAGGACGACGGCAAGGTCGGTATTGCCAACTACCCACAGATCACAGTCGAGGATGAGTGCATGGTCGATATCTACGGCTCGGGAGGCGTGGATGCCTACTACGCTGAGCAGCTCGCCAGCGCGTGGGAGAAGGAAGACGGGGCGGGGTGGATGGTCGAGTATGCCTGGTCACCCAGTTCTTGCGATCCCTGCTCTACTCAGCCTCCGAACGCATCAGAGTTTGAGGAAGCCGGCTTCGATGGCAACCCATGGGGTGCATACTTCACTCGAATTCGGATGCGCTACACCGCACAGGCCGCCGAGCAAGACATCACCCTGTACACCTCGGGAATCATTGAGAACGAGCAGATTCGCTACATCGACTACAACGATCTGATGGAAGACAAGCACCCAGTGTGCGGGCTCGGGATGGTCGACAATCCCGGCAGCTGCAATCCCGACGAGTATGACGAGGATGATGGTGAGTATGAGCTGACCGACTGGCTGTTCGGTGACGGTGATCAGTCAGACATTGACGGAGACTCAGCGCGGGCAGGCTGTAGCCATGTACGACAAGCTGCAGACTCACTGGGCTTTGGTCTGCTGCTTGGATTGATGGGGCTCTCACGGCGCCGGCGGTCAGCCTCCTGAGGCGACCCGGGCAGCAATCTTGGCGAGAAGCTCGGGGTCTACATTGCCGCCTGTACACACAACGCCCACTCTGCCGCGGCCTTCCTTGAGGGCTGCGGCGAGTGCCGCAGCACCGGAGGGCTCGAGCACAATCCTGAGCTCGCTGAGTGCCCAGCACATCGCGGACTCGAGCTCTTCATCAGTCACCAACACGACGCGATCCACATGGCTCTTCAGGATGGGCCAGGTCTTCTCTCCCACCACACGAACACGAAGCCCGTCAGCAATGGTCGCCGGTGGTGGGACAGATTCCCGCTGGCCTGTCACCAGAGAGCGATTCAGTGTGTCGGCGGCGACTGGCTCGACGCCGACGATCTCTGCATGAGGACACAAGGCGCGGATGGCGACGGCACATCCAGCCATGACGCCTCCACCGCTGATGGGGGCGTACAGACGGTCGATTGAGCCTACATCCTCGATCAGCTCCAGCGCGAGTGTGCCCTGGCCGGCCGCGATGTCGAGATCATCATAGGGCTCGACTGGGGCCATCCCGCGCTCTGCTGCGATCGCTCTGGCCAGGTTTTTTCGCTCATCGGAGTCCGGGCCCACGATGATGACGTCAGCTCCATCCGCCTCAGTGCGCTGACGCTTGAGTGGTGGAGCATCATCAGGCATCACCACGACCGCTGGGATGTTGAGGAGCTTGGCTGCGCGTGCAACAGCTTGTGCATGGTTGCCAGAGGAGTGTGCGACGACACCTGGACAGTCCTCGGGAAGCTGGGACATCTTGTTGATGGCACCGCGGAGCTTGAAGGCACCGATTGGCTGCAGGCCCTCAGGCTTTATCAGCAGGGTGCAGTCTTCACGCGTTCGCTCGAGGACGGGGGTGCGCACGACGTGACCCTTGATGCGCTCAGCGGCCTCCCGAATGGTCTGGATAGTCAGCATTGTTGGCACCTGTGGGCGTGCGATAGAAGCAGAGTGCCTACAGACTTTCAGGTGGAACTGAGGTCGTCAACAGCTTTCGCCACCAGGGAAGTCCCGCCTGCATGCGGGTCGCCTTGAGTTCAGCTTGTAGGCCTTCAGCCCGATCTTTCCAGTCGTCAGCACGTCGTTGTTCACTTCGTTTTGCTTCCTCTACAGCGCTGATCTGGGCTTGAATGAGCTGGAGCTGTCCCTCGAGCGCTGCGACGAGCGCTTGCTGGCCTGCCAGTTCTGCCTGGAGCACAGCCTTTGATGGCCCTGAGCTGCTGCTGGCTTTCGGGCGTGGTGGGTTGGTCGCCTTGCCCGCTGTGGCCATCAGAAGCATGAGGGCGCGTCTCGAGACCATCATGCGGCTGCGTGGATTGTCTTCATCCTCTCGAACACCGACAAGCTCGCCCTTCTTGATCCACTTCTTGAGGGTGGGAACAGTGCGATCCACCAGTGTGGCGGCTTCCTTGATCGGTATGAGGTCTGATTCCCCACGCGCTGCGAGGTACGCAGCACGGGCGCCGTCGAGCAATTCCTCATTGAATGTCATGCCATCTCCCAAACACTTTGAGTCCATACTATTGAATTAAGTCTTGACTCGTCAAGTCTTATGCTTATTGCTTGGTTTGACCAGATCCTCAGTGCGACGTAGGGTGGGCACATGGAGGGCCGAATGTTCTTGGCTTGGATCGCAGCAATCTGGACAGGGTGTGCCTTTCCAGAGCCCGACTGTACCTCAGGTTTTGAGCGCAACCCTGCGGGTGACTGTGAGATGGTTGACGCCGATCTCGATACTGGGGGCGAGTTCGACCTTCCCGGCGCATACAGCGGAAGTATTGTGATCGACCTCGTTGCTGATGCTGAGGGACTGGAGGTTGTGGATTTGTGCCGAGGCGATGTTGGTCTCGATCAAGTCGATGGCAATTTGGTTGGCGTCATGACCTGTCGGTTTGAGGGCACGATTGATGCGATCCTCGGCGGTGAGGTCTTTGAAGGAACCATCGCGGGTGATGTCGTTCAAGGCAGTGATGCTTCAGGCAGCTTCTTCCTGGACCTTGGTACTTTTGGCGCACTCGAGGAGAGCTGGTCGGGAACGATTCTCCCAGATTCTGTCTCAGCATCCTTCGAGGGCAGCACAGTCTTCGACATTGAATCTCTAGGACTTGTGGTGCCTGTGAGCTACCACGGTGGGTTTGACGCGCAGCCTTAGACTATCGATAGCGCCGATAGCACAGAGCTCATTCCGGCCGTAGCAGAGGACTGAACCCAAGTACCCGGGCCGGCGATGGCCGCATGTGCAAAGGGATTGTCGTTGGGGTTGATGTCGACCACCGGAAGGCCTCTCGCCTTGGCTATCTGGAGCATGTGAGCCGGAAGACTCGTTGTGCCTGTAGTGCCCACCACTAGCAATGCGTCGGCTGTGGATGCGGCCTCGACTGCACTCTCAAAGCGGTAATTATTCTCGTCGTAGCACTCATCAAACCACAGCACATGCGGCCTCATCCACGCACGGCAGCGGCTGCACTCGAGTGTCTCTGCCCATGCTGTTCGAAAACGATGGTCTTCTCCCACATGTGGAAGATCTGGCACTGGGCGGCGCGGGCCACAGCTGTTTACGCAACGAAAATAGTCGATGTTGCCGTGGATCTCGTAGGTCTGATCACGACAACTTCCGGCGCGGGCGTGAAGTCCGTCTACATTCTGGGTCACCAGGGTGAAGCGCTCTCCGAGGTGCTGCTCGAGCTTGACGAGCGCTTGATGGGCTGCATTGGGTGATGCCTCTCTGCACAGCTTGCGGCGCCACAGATACCATGGCCAGACAAGCTGTGGATCTCTCGAGAACGTTGACCACGTGGCAAGGTCTTGAGGCTGATAAACCTCGCTGCCGACAGTCCAGAAGCCCTCTGGACCCCGAAAGGTGGGGATGCCACTCTCTGCACTAATGCCGGCCCCAGTGAGTACGACCAGGCGACCACCTCCTGTGATGATCTCTCTCAGTCCATCCAGCTGTGGAGAGCCAGTCACCTAGCGGCTGTTGGCATTGAATGTGAGGGTGTAATCGGAGGCGCATGAGCTGGACTCTGTAGCAACCACTACGACCTCGTACCAGCCCGTCTGGTTGGTGATCCACATGTCCTCGTTGAAGCTGACTTCCTCGTCACCGCCGAGACCGCCCTCGTCTGATTCGTCCACGAGGCCGTGGCTCTCACCTTCTTCGTCTTCGACCCAGTACAATGCCAGCGCAAGATCTACCGTCCCGGGTACATCGGTCAGCTGGACGGACACATTGAACCAGTCCCAGAAGTCATCGGAGGCGTAGAATCTGAAGATGTCCTGGTCTGTCCAGGGGTGGAGGAAGCCGCCTGTGATGGTGATCTCGTCACCTTCGATGTCGAGCTCGTAGGCTGAGACATCATTGGGCTCGTATTCATCTTCATTCCAGTCACTGTCGACCCACTCGTCGCAGTCGTTGTCGATACCGTCACAGGTGCTGTCATCGGCGCCTGGGAAGATGTCGGCGTTGTCGTCGTCGCAGTCTGCGGATGCGGGAGAGCCATCTCCGTCTTCATCTGGATCGCTGTCTGCGTCGGCGTCGCTGTCGGCATCGGCGTCGCTGTCGGCATCGGCATCGGCATCGGCGTCGCTGTCGGCATCGGCGTCGCTGTCGGCATCAGTGTCGCTGTCTGTATCGGCGTCGCTGTCGGCATCAGTGTCGCTGTCGCCGTCACTGTCAGCATCGACATCGGGCAGCAGGACGGTCTCTTGTGGTGCACCGGGTCCGCTCTTGTCGCAGGAGACCAGGGCCAGAAAAAATAGAGAGAGTGTGCGCATGAGGACTCCTACAAGACAGAGGAATACCATACAACTATGCCTGTCATACACACAGATTCCGGAGAGACCGCCGTGAAATGCACCGAAATCGACGCTACGATAGCGTCCGCTCGCACCCCAGATAAGGCTGCGTACTGTGATCAGGACCTCTTTGAGCAAGAGCGAGAGGAGATCTTTCGGAAGTCCTGGCTGGCGCTGCCACCCATGGCGGCTGGGATGCCCGCTGTTCAGCCCCACACCCTCTTGGAGGGGTTTCTGGATGAGCCGCTGGTCTTTACTCGTGATGCTCAAGGTCAGGAGCACCTTCTCTCGAATGTCTGCACGCATCGCGGCATGCTGCTGGTCTGCGAGGCCTCCGCAGCCAAGCGACTCCGGTGTAGATACCACGGGCGTCGTTTTGATTTGGATGGTCAGCTGGAGGCGGCCCCAGGCTTTGAGGGTGCCGAGGACTTTCCATCCAAGCGGGATGATCTCCCCAGGCTGAGTATCGGTCGCTGGGGCCCTGTTCGGTTCACAAGCCTCTGTCCGAGTCAGTCCTTCGACGAGTGGATGGGACCCACAATGCCCTGGCTTCAAGGTCTCGAGCTGAGTGCGCTGCGCCTCGATCCAGAATCAAGCCAGACCTACACAGTTCAAGCCAATTGGAAGCTCTATCTGGACAATTACCTCGAGGGGTTTCACATACCGACCGTCCACAAGGGGCTCGCCGCCGAGCTCAGTGCGGGAGGCTATGAGACTGTCTGTATCGAGAATGGGAGCGTACAGATCGGTCGTGTGGGACCCGATGCGCCCACGCTAAAGCTGGCGGCTGACCACCCATTGTCGGGCCAGAATATCGGTGCCCTGTACTTCCACTTGTTCCCCAATACATTGATCAACGTTTATCCCTGGGGTGTATCGATGAATCACATCAATCCCACCGCTGTTGATCAGACCGAGGTAGTGTTTCGCTCCTATGTCTGGGCTCCAGAGCTTAGAACATTGGGCGCAGGCGCCGACCTCCACCAGGTCGAGCTTGAAGATGAGGAGGTCGTGGAGGCGGTACAGCGTGGCATCCGGGCATCGCTTTACACCACAGGACGGTACGCTCCGATGCATGAGCAGGCGGTTCACCACTTCCACCGTCTCTGGTCGCAGAAGATCCAATAAAAGAGGCCAGACCGAGTGGGCCTGGCCTCTTGAGTTGAACTCAGTCGCCTATAAGGGGCATTCGCATGAGCCTGCTGTCTCCCAGCGAGTGTCGCTGTGCTCCCAGATGTCGAGGCCGTGGTAGTAGGTCACCAGAGCATCAACAGGATCCATTGTGGTCGAGCCGTCCATCACCTCTCCAGAGAAGATGATCGATCCTTGGCCCGCGAATTCGAGGAACATTGTCCAGCCTGAACCATCGCCAATCAGCGGTGCGGTAGAGATGGCTGGGTTGCCCTTCTCGCAGTAGCTCAGCTGAGGAGATCCATCGGATGTCGTTGTCTGATTAAAGAAGCAGACCTCTGTATCGATGGGTGAGCCCACAGGACGGGCATTGCGTGACTCATCGATTGTTCCAACAGCAGTCCACTTGCCCTCGAGGTTCGGCGGGCTGGAGCCGAAGAAGATGTCGGTACCGGACTCAGCGACCGACTCTTCGACAGCAGGGTTGTCAATGATGGAGTCGGCTGCCGATGAGCCTGTCGTGGTTCCAGCAGCAACATCTGGCTCCGAGCCGTCCTCTGTTGCCGCAGCCTCCACAGGAGCCGTGTCGACGACACAGTAGCTTGAGTATGTAGGACTTGTGACATCCCAGCACTCGTTGACGCTGTCACAGGTCTCTGAGCTTATGCACTCGATCTGGCAGTCTGAATAGCCAAGCGTGACGCGGTTCTCAGAGGAGCAGTTTGCCGCGCAGTCGACAACTGAGGGTGCCTCGACACCCAGGTCGAAGTCACCGATACCGAGGTCCATGCTTGGAGGAGAGACGGAGTCACCGCAGGTCTCGATATTTGTACACGCCTCGCCGCACAGGAGCAGTGCATCGAGGAGCTTGTCACATGACGAGAGCAGTGGAATGCAGAGCACGCCACCTGCGGCAAAAAGTAAGTTCTTATTCATGCAGTCTTCTCCTGAAGAGTCTTAAAGTCAGGCAATCGTACGCCTCGTGAGGCTGTATTGCAAGGATGAATACGGTCGTCATTTGTTCGCATTCGAAGTCGGATACAGCATCATCTTTATGATGCTTACAACCTCGCGCATTGAGCCACGGACACGAAGCCTTGGTCCGGGTGTTGAGCCTATACAGTGTACGTTGCCAAAGTAGTGAGCGAAGAGCTGCCTGGCGCGCCAGCAGTGGTAGTTGTCGGTCACCACAAGAATCGACCACTCGGCTGCAGTCGGGCTGACTTGTGCTGCGTAGTGGGCGTTCTCTTGCGTTGTAGTGGAGTGCTGCTCTGAAAAAATCGCGTGGTCAGGTACGCCTGCAGCCAGCGCCATACTGGCCGCAACCGCGGACTCTGCAGGCGGATGGCGGCCCACACCGCCGGTGAAGATGAGCCTGCTTGCCGTGCCTTCTCTGTACAGAATGATCGCGTGCCGTACCCGTCGAGCAAGTGCACTGGAGGGTCGGCCGTCGGATCGCACGGCACATCCGGGGACGACAATCGCATCGTAGGTCTCAGCCGTGACCTCACGGCGCCCATACGCATCGAGGCGCCAGGCCACGAGAGACCAGACAGCCAAGACCGCCAGCTGTCCGGTGAACAGCATCTCCAGCATCAGTCGAACAGAGCCTCGAAGCTGCCCGCATCGACTGCGCGTGTCAGCCAGCGTTCATATGCGAGCTCTTCTGCGCTCGTTGGATTCTTGTCTGCACAGACTCGAAAGCCATCATCCAGGTAGCGATCTTCGCCCTCTCTGGCGTGTGTGTGGAAGCCGTAGTTGCTCGGCGCATAGAAGGTGTCGGCCCTGCTTGTGCCCCCCCACGAGGCAAACTCCAAGTCCGCTGGAAAATCGAAGACTTGCTCAGTCTCCGTCATGACGGCGATGATCTGCTCGTCCAGTCGACCCCATGTGCTCCTGACCTGAAAGTCATGGATGCCCAGCTTCGACTTGCACAGCGCATAGGCCCCGATGACCTCAGGGTTTACGTCGTCGACTTCACAGCGCTCGGCGATGTACTCGTCTCCGTATGGGTACCTGTGATTGTCCGCCGATGAAGCAGCGTAGAGCAGCTCCGTGATGGTGCAGGCTCGGCGACCGAAGTCTGCAAGTGTGGCATCGAGTGCTTCAATGGTGCTGTGATGAGCGCCATCAGTGAACCACTCGGCCCCCTCTACACCTGGAAAGGGGTACCGGTCGATCAAGAAGGCGTCCACAGTAAAATCGGCCAGCGGAATGATGGTCTGGTAGTCACCATCACCTCCAGCGTAGTCACTCAGCCACTCCGCACTTGTCTCACCGAGGGAGACGGTGTCGCCATCGATGGCGACCAAGCCAGCTCCCAGTGCTTCTTCTGGACCATCTGAGACGTTCACGGAGATACCGCCGTCAGGCTTACCGCATCCAACTGTGATTAAGAGTAGCCAGCGCATGGTGGGGCCTTATCGGGTTTAGTGGGCCTTGCCCTTACCGCTTGGTGTCCACGACAGACCGATGGAGCCCACAAAGGGCTGAACGATCAGTGCTTCCTCGCTCCACTGACCGAGTGTTGTCCGTCCTTGAAGCATGGTCGCGAGCATCGGAGTGAAGCGGTAGATGATGCCCGCCCCAGCGGTAATCGCAGTCCGTCCGCTCATAGGGTCCGGCTCTCCGGACCACTCTGCCTGACTCTCTCTCGTCAAGGCGATGTTGCTGGTGAGCATCAGCTTTGTGTTGAGTCGGTATGTGGGGCCTGTAGAGACCTGAATAGAGGATGAGGGCCTGTAGCCCTTGGCGTTGTGGATGAGTGGGAGACGTCCATCGGCCATGAAGAGTGCTCCCCACTGATGGCCTGACCATATGACTGATGCCCGGAAGACTGGGTCGACGGTGCCGTTGCCCATCTGCATGTGCTGGTGGCTCTCGCTCTCAGCAGCGAGTTCATAGGGATCGTCCTCGATCCGGCCGAGAGGCACGGTGACGCCAAAGCCAGCCCCTGCGGTCCACTCAGACCCTATCGACTCGAAGTATTGAAACTCTATCCGTCCGTCACCGAGGCCAAAGAGCGTCTCATCTCGGTGATGGATGTTGCCGTATGGAGGATCATATGCCTCGCCATCGTGCGTCGTGTAGTCAATGGTCAAGAATTTGGCGTCTATCGGTACTTGGGCGAAGACCTGCCAGCCCTGGCCCAGCCCGAGGGAGACAGATGGCTGCAGGCGGGTCATGGTGACCCCTTGGTGGTGCTCGTGGTGCTCGACAGTGAATTCAGGGTCAGCGCAGTGAAGCGGACTTATCTCAGGGCAGTGTGCATCATGAGAGAAGTGAGTTCTGGTTGCAGACAGCACAGCGTCTACCCTGATGGCACCTTTGCGGAGCGCAGGGTCGGTCTTGAAGCCTCCAGCCTGGAGGTTGGGATTAGATCAGCCTGGTCAACTGCCAAACGCAGCAGGCAGTCCCAGCAGCAGACTCATCCAGATGGCAATGGAGGCAATCATCGCTTGCGGTCTAACTTCTTGAGGACTTTGGGCAGGTCTACGCCCCTCGCGATGGTCTTGCCCGCTGGGTTCATGACGATGAAGAAGGGGAGTCCCGGAGCACTCGAGAGGTGCTGTGACACCACCGGCATCTGATATGAGATGTTCGCATCCTGGCTGTTCAATATGATGGCCCTGACGGCTACATCTGGATGATCAGAGAGATAGGTCTTGAGGAACTTCTCGGCCACGTGACAGGGTGCACACCACGGGGCCCCGAAGTCGAAGATGGTGAACTTGTCGGCCACGAGGTTGTCGGCCAGGCTGACCTCCTCGCCCAGCGAGATGATGCGGACATCCAAGCCCTCGGTGTCTGCCCAGTTTGCGGGGTACTGGCGATCAGAATCACAATTCTCTACGGTCTCGACAGTGACCAGGGTGTACCCCAGGTCGGTGAGGACACGACTGATCTCCTCCCGCTGAACATCACCGTTGACCTGGGCGCAGGCTGAGCCTGCCGGTGTGGAGGTCTTTGTGCCGCTGAGGAAGCTGAGGTTGTCGAGCTCAGCGCTCACCTTTGCCTCGCACGACACACAGACCATCCCCTCAATAGTGACCTGGAGCATTTCAGCTTGGGCCACGCCCTGAAGTGTCAGTAAGGAGAGAAGTGTGATCATGCCATGACCCTAACCCATGGAATGAGCATCATGTTCCAGGTTTATCCTTTAGGTGGATGCGTTCTCGAGGGCCTTCACAGCGCTGACCGCTCGCCGTAGCATCTCTGATAGGATCTGTTCATCTCCGATGTGTCCACCCTTGATGAGGTGAATTCCGTCATCGTCGAGCAGGCCCAAGCCGTTTGTACCGCTCCACAGAGGCTCCGTGACGGACTCCATTGTTCGTCGAACCTCTCGGTCCTTCAGCAGTACATCGAAGGGGGCTGTGTTCTCTCCCTCCGTGCGCAGCCTCCGACTCATACCAACCCGAGTGATGGTACCGCCCTTGGTGAGGCTTTTGGGTCGCTCCGCTGTGACTTGTGTGGTCTGCTCTGAAAACCGGGCGCCTGGAACGGTCTTGGAAAAGAGGGTGACGCGTATTCCCTCAATTTCGCCTCGCATTCGCAGTCGAATCATTGGGTCAGTATCATCGGCAAATGAGAGCTTGTAGAGTCCAGCCGCAGCAATCATTGCCCTGTAGTGTGCGCGCGCTCGCTCTTGAAGAGTGGAGTAGAGCCAGACGAAGATCCCTGCGACAAACACGAGGACACAGAGGATGACCAGAACACCAGTGAGTTTCATGATGCATCCTACCCCACATGAAGGGAAGCACCCGATACAGTGAGGTTCGGAGGAAGTGTTGAGTCGACCCGTGAAGCGAAGTCATCGTCTGATGAAGGGACTGATGGTCTCAGCCTTGGTGCTGGGCGCACTTGAACTCGGCGTGCGGAACTTTATGCCGGATACAGGCGCCTCGCTCGTGTCTCCGTTGGCGTTTCAGCGGCACGAACAGCCGATCGTTAGCCAAGGCCCTACAGCCGACTCCATCATCTTTGGTGGACCCAATATCGTTGCCATGACTAAGCCCGTTGGTGTTCGCATCTTCTTCTTCGGGGGGAGCGCCACTGCCGGCTACCACATGACGCCCTACTCGAGCTTTGTTGGTTGGACGCAACGATTGCTCCGCGAAGTCATGCCGGACACAAGCATTGAGGTCATCAACCTCGGTGCAGGGGGAGAGGCCTCCCGCCAGGTGGCAGAGCTTGTGGAGGCTGCTGCGTCATCTCAGACAGCGGACCTCTTTATCGTCTACTCGGGAAACAATGAGTACTACGAGCTCCGAGCCCTCAAAGAAGCCCTGCCGGGCTTTGATGCGCGTGCTGAGTTGGCGCGACGCAGGCTCTCTGGGAGTCACATCTACAGACACCTCAGGCGAGCTGTGCTCCCAGCAGCTCAGGGCCTGACCCCAGGCCAGATTGTGCGCCCGGTTGATAGCATCACCTCGGAAATTGATCAGGATGAACGCGAACTCGGTGTGTTGCTCTATGGAGAGCACATCATGCGGATCATTGAGTCAGCAGCCCGCGGCGGGGTCCCGCTCATGCTCTCAACAGTGGCTGATCAGGCGCGCTCCTTCGCCTTCCATGGTGAGCCGCCTCCCCTCAGTGAGGGCGTGAAGTCTCTCGTTGAGCAACTCGACCAGGGTGGGCGTCGTCGTGATGCTGAGTCTGTAGTGGCGTTGCTGGCCCAGCTTGAGCCCAGGCTGAAGACACAGGCTGACTACTATGCTGTGGCTCGGATTCTGGATCGAGATCAGCGCTGGGAACAAGCACGTGACTACTACTCACAGGCGGAGTACCTCGACCCGCGACCACGCCGGTCGAGTGACCCCATGCGACAGACACTCAAGGCTGTTGCTAATCAGAAAGGAGCGCCGGTCTGCGATGCAGCGGTGCTGCTGGCTGAGCAGTCTCGAGGTGGGATTACAGGAGAGGATGTCTTCTTTGATCCCTGTCACCCCAACCCCCTCGGTCACCGACGCTTGGCTGAGATCTTCGTGCGCTGCTTGGCCACTGAAGGTCTCCTGCCAGGTCTGAGCGTAAGTGTGGAAGAACTTGATGCGCTGTACAGAGAGATCCCGCTGAAAGGGGTCTCGGTGTTTCGCCTCGATCACTTCACTGATCGTCGAGCACAGCTGCACGAGAATCGAGCCATGAGTCAGCCAGAAATTGATGCTGCGATACGTTCTTTTGATGACGGTTCAGCAGAGGGTGCTGCGCTTGCCGGCCACCACGCTGCCTTGTTTGATCTTCATCGCGGTGCCTTGGCTTGGTACGATCTGGCCCTGGAGCGGGGTGGAGAAAAGGCCGATCTTGAGCTGAGTCGAGGGTTAATTCTCCAGCGACTCCATGATCTTGACGGTGCGCGCAGAGCGCTTGATATGGCTGTGAGCGGACTCCCTGATGACGTGGGTGCTGTGCAGTTTCGAGCGGTACTTGGGGGAACCCTGTGAGTTCTGAATTGATCATGGCCTTGGATGTTGGGACCCAGTCATCCCGTGCGATTGCATTTGATGCGACAGGTGGGCAGGTAGCGGTCGGCCGGGCAGCCCACGCGCCGCTGATGGTCGGCGCCAGTGGTGCCGTCAGTCAGTCGCCAGCCGATGTCTGGATGGCGCTTCAGGCAGCAATTGCTGACTGTGTCACTGCGCTCGGAGATCGGGCCAATGACGTCCGGGCCGCGGCCCTCACGACACAGCGATACACGATGATTCCCTGTGACTCGGCAGGCTCCCCGCTGATGGATGCCATCCACTGGCTAGACCGCAGGACGGTCAGACCACAGGGGAGTTTTCTTCTTGAATCCTTATGTAAAATAAAGAAGCTGAGGACGATCTTTGGGTCTTCGCGAGGGCATGTGCTCAAGGGGGTTGAGCCTGAGATTTATGCTCAGACGCAGCGCTTCTTGCCCTTGTCTGCCTGGCTGACACAGAACCTGGTCGGAGAGGCTGTAGATACAGCGGGTAGTTTTCCAGGCCTGTGGCCAATGGATGCGACTCGCGGAGTCTGGCACACCCATGACCGCATGGCGAAGCTGCTCGCCGTACAGCGTGAGTGGCTCCCACGTCTTGTCCCAGCAGGAGAACCGCTCGGAGCGCTGCTTCCTTCTGTGGCTTTATCCTTGGGTCTACCCGCTTCCATTCCGGTCATCGCCGTTGGCGGCGACAAGCAATCGGAATTGCTGGGAGGGGGGGCCATCGTCGGAAAGCCCGGGATTGCTGCGATCAGCCTCGGTACTGCAGCGAGTGTGACCACTGTGGTCTCCAAGCACCAAGAAGACAAGAGCGCACGGATCTACACCACGGCTGCAGCACAGCCCGATGGTTGGTGCCTCGAGTACATGCTGAATCGAGGCATGTGGATGGTGACCTGGCTCACCCGTGATCTCTTTCGTGGGGTGAGCATAGAGACCCTGGAGTCAGAGGCTGAGACCGTATCCATCGGTGCGGACGGGTTGACCTGTGTCCCGCGCTGGGGAGCACCGGTTGCCGCCAGTCATGAGCGCGGTGCTCTGCTTGGGTTTACCGAGGCGCACACCCGGGGTCATGTCTATCGTGCCGTCATTGAGGGTATCTGTCTCGATCTGCGGCAAGGGCTTGAAGCCCTGGAGTCCCGGACGGGTCAGCGCTTCGATGATCTCCGCATTGGCGGCGGCGGGAGTCAGAGTGACTGGGTCGTCCAGCTTCTGGCGAATGTGCTGGGTCGAGACATTCGTCGCGGCAGAACTCAGGAGCTGTCAGCACTGGGTGCGGCCGTTGTGGGGGCTGTACATCTGGGCTGGTACGACACCATCGAGGCTGCAGCATGCATGACAGAGGGTGGTGACACCATCTCACCGAGGGATGCTGCCCAGCACGCCTATGCGCGTGTGTACGGGCAACGATTCAAGCCCCGGTTCAGCGGCCTAAGTCGTATGATGAAGAGAGAGACTGGAGTCGACCAATGAAGACCGCTATTTTATTGTCTGTCCTGCTTGGATGTAGTGACAAGGATGCCAGCACATCTAACGACAGCGGCAGCGAGATGGTGGCCGATAGCCCGACCTTCTACACTGATATTCTGCCGATCATCGGTGAGAACTGTCAGCAGTGTCACAACACCACAAGCCCAATGGGCTCAGCATTCCCGCTCGAGACCTATGAGCAGATCTCTCCATACGCTCCCGTCTTGCTCAAGAAGATGCGTCCAGAGGGCGACAGCATCGATCCGTTCTTCATGCCGCCATTCAACGCGCGTGCGACTGCCGACTGTGAGCCGCCGCATCCCTTCCGTGGGAACTACCATGTCGACGCAGAGGAGTTGGATCGGTTCTCAGCGTGGATTGATGCCGGTAAGCCCAAGGGCAGCCCCGATGATGTTGGATCCTTCACCGTGCCGCCAGTCGTTGGTCTCGCCGGCGATACCTTCCAGTTGAGCTTTGCGGGAAGCTACAGCGTGCCGCCGCCCAGTACGGGCGACTATGACTCCTTTCGCTGCTTTGCGATGGAATTGGAAAGTGGCAGTGTCTCGAGCTCGGCACAAGTCTGGGTCGACGGCCTAGAGTTTATGCCAGGAAACACTGCCGTGGGTCACCACATGTTGTTGTACAGCGTCCCTGATCTGGCCGCACACATGTCTGCTGGTCTCGTACAGGACCCCGCTACCAACAGCTGGGACTGTGCTGGGGGCGTCAATCGTGCTGATGGTTCCTACGCTCTGAGTGACTTCAGCTTGATGTGGGGATGGGTGCCAGGAGGTCTGCCGCTGGAGCTAAGAGAGGGCATGGGAATGCGAATCAAGCCATCGACTGGTTTGGTGGTCCAGATGCACTACAACACGCTGAGTTCACCCGATGATCTGGAAGACTTATCCATACTGAACATCAGATTGATGGATGGTGAGCCAGATCGTGAAGCCATCTTTGAGCTCTTTGGCGTGGGGAGCA
>Ga0315315_10001677_pt1 | contig 20334 bp, 12 predicted proteins | sample M140m3416metaG_FD_203699 | JGI IMG/M metagenome (GOLD analysis project Ga0315315, IMG submission 203699) | Ammonia-oxidizing marine archaeal communities from Monterey Bay, California, United States - M1 40m 3416 | ecosystem: Environmental > Aquatic > Marine > Intertidal zone | place: USA...
CTGCTAATTGTCCTTTTGATATTGTAGAAAAACATAAAAATAATATTAATAGTAATTTTTTCATAATTTATCTTTTACCACCGTGATATTCCACAGCGTGCCCTTCTTTGATTAATAATTCATTTACATTAACAAGTGTTAAACCTTGCTTGCCATCTACAACATCTATACTTAACTCACCTAAACATCTTCCATATTTTCCAACTCCATGAGATTCTAACTGTATAACGTCAGCTCCTTCTAATAATTGTTTGACTCTATCTTTAGCAGCTAAACCTCTAGCTTTCTCTTCTAAATCTCTTGTTCTAGATTCTGGAGTATTAATCCCCATAAATCTAATTCTTTTTTTAACTGAAACATCAAATCCTAAATCAATGTAAGCATCGATGGTATCACCATCAACAACTCTATCTAATTTTATTTTATAAATATACACTATTGTGAATCTCTAATAGCCTTGTCAGTGGGATAACCCTTGTCACCCGGCTTGTTAGGTGATTCTCCTCTTTTTCGTTTAGCATGTATATTAGCCCATAAACCTTTTTTACCTTTCAAAGGTGATTTCATTTTAAATGGACCTTTCATGTCTTTAATATGTTTTTTTATAGTTTTAGCTTGTCTACCGTGTGCTTTTACAGCACCCTCTAACTCACTTACTACTTTTTCTAAATCTTTGTGTTTTACCGCCATAGTTATGATTTTTTATGTTTTCTACAAAAATTCGCAGCGGCACCTACGCTACCAAATCCCCATTTTTTTAATGCAATTGCTTTTCTAGTTGGCCTGCCTTTTGAATCTTTCATTGGTCCTTTCATACCAGCAAACCTACAAGCAAAACTTACTCTTCTAGGACTAGTACCACTAGTTTGCCTAGAACCTAAAGTTTTACCAGTTTCTTTTTTATATTTTGAACGCATTTTTTTATTTGACTTTTCATAAGCCGCGTCTGTTATTTTAAGTGGTCCAACACCTTTGTTGTTATATGTCATGTTAAAAGTCGCTCATTAATAATTCGTCTACACTGTTTTGAACATCTTCTCTTGTGGCTAACATCTTAAAAGATATGTCAGCTTGAAACCTAGCAACCTCATCTCCATCTTTAAATATAATAATAGTAGGTACTATTACTACTTTATGATTTTTTTGAAGAGTAGGTTCTTTTACTATATCTACTTTAGCGATATCACAATCGCTTAATTTATCTAACCATTCAACCTTGTTTGCACTATTCCAATCAGCATTAAACTCTGTGACAACCAACTGTCCAAAAGCACTGTTAGAAAATAAGATTAGAAATATTATGAATATATTTTTCATTGTATTTTAATTTAATCTATCTATTTTTTCTTCAATACGTTTCATATCTTCTTTCAACTCTTGGACATCGTCCGCTGTGTTTTGTATTGTTAATCTAATATTCTGATCTTTCATATCAAACTCCATACGAGTTACATCTTGCGGTGGTGGTACTGGTAATTCTTTTGCCTCAGCAATATCAGCTTGTAAAACAAACCACATGCTTATTATAGTAGCCATAGCAAACCCCAATGCTACTAATGTTTTTACGCTTATAGTGAAACCAGTATCTTCGTTTAATTCTTTTGCCATTTTATATATTGTTATACTCTAAAAGATTACATAATTTATACCACACTTAAAGTCATACCACTCTCTATTCCAATACTTATTGTATTTACCTTCCACAAACGTTCCTAAATGCTTGTTTATTTTGTATCCAAATATCAATCCACCAGAATAATCATACCACTGCTCACCATCATTATAATTATGATAAGAGAATGTTCCGCCATCATCATAATGCCAAGGCATTAAATTTGCCCAAGAGTGTAACCAGAAACTTTTCTTATAATAATAATAGTCTAAACCTAATACTAACGATTGCTGCATCTTACTATCTAATTGATCTCTTTTCTTTTCAGTATAGTCTGCTAAAACTTGAGGTATAACAACTTCCTCCCAAATCTCAGGACTAGTGGCAACTACATTTCCAGATGGATCCGTATAGATAGAATTATAAACATCGATATTATATCCTTCTTGTAATGCTAAATAAGTATAATGTATATCACCATTATCTAATATCCACTCTTCTAATGGATCATAACCATAAGGCTCAGATAATCTTTGCGCTAATCCTACGTTAAGAGATAATTTACCTATACTATATCTATATCTTTCCGATGTCTCAAAATATTTAATATCTGCAAAACCATCTTGTAAGTATTCGCCTTTTAATATATAGTTCTTAGCTACATATCTAATAAAATGATGTTGATCTAAATATTTAACACCTTCTTGTCTAGTGTAATCAGCTTCAAACAAAAACTCTAAACCTTTTACTTTACCCACATTAGCACCATCACTCCAAGATGTTTCAGTACCGTCATAAAATGTTTGCGCTTTATTTTCATAACCAAACCTAGCAATCTTTCTTATACCAAATGCCAAGTTATAATCAAATGGAGTTTTAACCGTAGAGGTTTGTAAACCGTTTGTTACAGAGAAAACATCTACATCTGATATAGAGGTTCCTCCACTAGCAGCAGCATAGAACGTTGCGAATTTAAAGTACTTCTTAATATTTTGTGCACAACAATCTTTTGGAGCCGCGCAAGCTGTTAAGACTGTTAAGAATAGTATAATTATTTTTTTCATCATCTTGTTCTAGTTCTTGTTCTAGTTCTTGTTCTAGTTCTTGTTTTTGTTGTTTTTCTACTACCAAATTTTTGTTTCTTCTTTTCTTTATCCACATCTTCAATACCAAGATTCCATTTGCTCCAACCACTAAATAATAAAACTCTTTCTAAAGCATCATGTTGGTTGCTTAAAGATTCTCTTACGTTTTGTGTCTTGTTATACAATCTATTAAGAGGAACGTTTGTTAGTGCTTCTATATAACTTGTGTTAGCAGACCATTGAGGATTATCCATGTCAAACGTTTCCATTTCATCAATAGTCTTTCTGTTGTAATTAAGGGTTCTTTCAGCATTAACTATCTTTCTAGCTTTAATACCAAGAGGAGGAGAGACATTTAGCGCTTCAACAAGAACTGAAGCTTCGTCGCCATTCCAATCTTTTGCTCTTTCTTTGTGATATGCGAAAGCCATGTTTTTCAACGTAGAAACCGCAGCACCCCAAACACCAGAACCTCTTAAAATAGAATCAATACTACCGTTTATAACTCTTTCTTTTTTAGCTAACATCCTTTTATCCTCTTCGTCATCATCAAACATCATCATGAACAACGCTGATTGTAAAGAGTAAAACACTAAATTTTGTATCGCGAAATAATAAGCTATCCTTGATAGATTAGACATGTCACTTTGCAATTGCGTTTGATTGCCAGGTGTTATTCTTCTATTTTTAATATCTAAAAATGCTTTCTTACCTAATCTATTGAACTGAGATGTAACATTTTGGAAAGCTAATATAACTTTACCAAGTGGAGATGCTTGCTGTTGTGAAACCATATCAGGTCTTGCTGACTGTTGAGTTGCTTCTGCTAGTATTTCGAAATCAACAAAAGCTTTTGCCTCAGCCTCTTTCTTACTCATACCTTCTTTTAAGTAAGTATTAATTCTATTTCTTAAAAAAGTTGCGCCACCAGTAGCGATTGCTATATTATCCCCAATTTGTGTTGGTAAAAAACCTAATTCTAACAATTTCTTTATCGCTGCTTGAGCTGGGTTTTTAGCACCTTTAACTGAAGCCGCTAATTCAGCGCCGTTAACATCTGTTTTAATTCCTTTACGTCTTTGCTTCATAAAGTCAGAATTAAATATAGTAGCCCAATCAGCCCAATATTGTTTTTGATTAGCGAAAGCTTTAGCAGCTGCTATTATATTATTATCAGCATAATTTATAAAGTTAACTAAAGACATTTGCTGTAATACGGCAGATCTAGCATTAAAGAACATTGTTGCAGCCACAGAACCGTTTAAGTAATTAAGCCATTGGTTTGTCTGTTTATTTTGACCACTAGGTCTATTTTGACCAGTCTTAATTCTATATAACATGTCTTTAAGAGCGCTAACAACATCAGCTCCATAGGCTGCTTCTATTTTGTTTAAGTTTTCTCGCGAGAATATTGTTTCAACATTTTCATTAAACTCAGCGAAAAACTCTCCTCTTCCAATTCTACCAGTAGCATCATCTAAATCCGTTCTTATGTCTCCAGCTTCCCAACTTTCAGTAGGTGCAACATATTTATCTTGTTTAGATATAACGTTTAAAGTTTCAGCGTAAGCCCGTAGCTCAGGATCAGACTTAACTAAGTCAACTAAATTTTGTTGATCAGTTGGAGATAATCCAGGCACTTTGTTACCATGTTTATCCCACAAATATACTCTAATAGCATCTTGATACGTAAAATCACCATCTGGAGTTTTCTTAGTTAATTTCTTTTTAACATCTTTAAACTGTTTATTTAATGCTTTGTAATCGTTAGCTATAGACTGTTTAGCTGTATTTAATTCTCTGTACGCCCTGTTTAACGGTCTAATTAAAGCTTTTTCAAAAAAGTCTCTATGAGCATTACCCACTTTACCTTTGCCTATAAAGTTGTATAATAACCCTACAAAATCCTCGTGTGATGGTGGTATAAAGAATCTAAATCTACCTTTTTTCTCTCCACGCTTTCTAGCTTTAATAGCAGAGAATCTTTTCTTAGATTCAATACCAGTTATGTTTTCAAGTATATCGTTAAAGTCGGTGTTCATTGACTTGCTAAACTTAACTTTAGCTTGTTGAACTTTTGACTTAACATCGAACTGATCTAACATGTTTTTAACAGCTTGTACATTTTGTAAAGCGTCATCAGCGAAATAAAAGTCATTATAACCTTCACCAACTTTATCTGCTATCCATAATGCTTTAGCCTCTGCTGTAGAATTACCTAGACCAGTAATGTTTTTAATAGGTATATTTAAACCATTAGCTTTTAAGAAATCAAATATAGCTTTTTGAGCAGCTGGTGGTCTAGCTGTTAACACAAACATATTTTCAGAACCAAATTTACCTTGTAGCTTTATTGCTTTGTTAAACAATGGCGCTAACTTACCTTTTACAACTTTATTAAATTCAGAAAAATCAAATGTATATCCTTGCTCTAATAAATCTTGATAATTGTTAGCGTACTCTTCAGCGTTTAAAGTACCAGTTGTTCCATCTGGAGCTGTAAACCTAACTAAAGATTTAGTTGTAGCTAATGTGTCGTCGAAATCTAAAACTGTAATACCTTTTGTTGAGTTTTTAGATGAACGAGAGAAATTAGAAGCTTTACTAATTGCTTTTCTTTTGTGTATATTTTTACTTAAAGGTGACTTAGTTGCATTTGTTTTACTATACCGCACTTTTCCCTCTTCAAATTGATTTATTATATCTTGCTTAGCTTCATCGGGACTTAAATGATCAACACTAAATTCTTCAGCTATAGTTTTCCCATTTAAAAGTTTAATACCAAAAGGATCAATACCATGCTTCATTAACCTATATATACCAGCGTGACCATCTTTTAATTTTAAAATACCTTTAACTATTTTAGGTAATACTTTTTCATAAAAATCGATACCTAAGGAAGCTTTTAATTTACCACTAGGATCATTTATTTCTAATATAGACATTTGACCTAACAACGCTTTTAACACAACCTCAACCTCTTTAACATTACCTCTTATAGCAGCGTCCATAGCTATTTTAACTATTTCATTAATAGGTGTATGCTCTTCAATTACCGCTTGATCCATTATAGGTTTACCATTTTCATTAATTTGATAGCCCAATAAAATAGCAGCTTTTCTAAAGAAATTATTTTGATCTACAGACGAGTGAATTACTAACTCTTCCATTACCCAAGCATGAGCTTTGTTTTGGTCTGTGTTTAACCAGGTGCTTAAATCTTTGAAAAACTGTATATAGTTATTAAATTTTTCTTTCTCGTTTGTTTTTGTAAAATCTAAACTATTTATAGGTTTTAATCTTTTACCTTTTTCTCCAGCTTCTTTTTGTGAATCTGTAAGACCTTTATGATACGGAAGCTTCTTGTGAAGCACTTGATCAGTGTTTCTGATTTTTTTAGTTTCAGGTATAAACTGCTCAAATCTATCTACATTCATAAAAACAGCCCTATCTCCTCCCGTTAATAATTCTCGCAGCAACATGTAGTATTGAGGGTATTTATCTAGAAAATTATTTAAAGGTTTAGTTAGACGCTCCCCCCATGTTATACCTAATTTCTCATTCCAAAGACGTTCCAACATTCTAATCTCAATATTTTTTCCTACTGTTTTTCCAGTTTTTGGATCATATGTTTCCTTAAAAGTTTTCTCTTTTGGGACTGACGCACTCCACACTCTTTTTATAGCATTTCTAACTTGTTCTATTACCCCAGTATCAGTGTTTTCTTTAGGAAACTCTGTTTTTATTGAATTAGAAAATCGTGCCTTACTATTATCAATAACTTGCTTAGCCTTTTTAACCATGCTAGGATCAAGTTTGTATTTGTATATTATTTTCTTTGCTATATTACTGTTAATATTATCACTTATACCCTCGTGTATCAACTCACCCATACCTTGCTTAACTTTACTACGAGAGTAATTAACAGTGTCAAAAGTTCTATTTTCCCCCTTTTGTTTTTCCATTGTATCTAAGAAACTATCTATTTCAGCTTCAACAATAGTGTTTATATCATTAGAATTTTCTATCTTAAACTTATTAATAGCATCTTTAGTGAGAGATGCGGCTATAAGTTCCGCTAATTTTTTTTGTCTTGCCAATAAAGTTGTATAACCGCCATCAATAAAATGCTTAGTAAATTTAGCTTTATTAGTTTCTATACTATATATACCTTTACCAGGATATGTTACTTTACCAGTTTCAGGATTTACTCTTTTATCTTTTTCTCTACCTATCTTCTTTATATCAAATAAAGTCTTGTAATTATTTTTTATAGTATTAACGTCAAGAGCTTTTATATGGTTTGCATAATTTAAAGCATGATAAGCTTTATATTCTTCGCTTACAACAACCGTATTGCCTTTTTTAGAAATTTTACCCATTTGTTTTATAATAACTTTCGCAAACTCTTTTTTTATAAGAGCGTTTAATTGCTTAGTTAAATTTTTAGGATTTTGTTCTAAGATATTAGTAATCTTGTTAAAAATAGTTTGAGATATCACATCTTTATTATCAAGATTAACCTCGCTTAAATTCTTTATTTTTCTAACTTTCTTGCTTGGTTTTTGTTTTGTTGGGGTTGGTGCTTTAATATCTTTAGCCGCTGATTCGTCTACACCTTCTTTTATTCCATCAATAGCCTTTGCTCTAATAAATATCTCAGCTTGTCTATTTCTTAATGTAGCGTCTAAAAATGTTGTTACTTCGTTTTCTTTATTATATGTATTAAATAAAGATGTTTTACGAGTTATTTTAGTTCCGTCTTGTAATATAATTCCTTCTTTAGGTGTAAATCCTAAAAACTGTTCGTATACAGCGTCTTTAACAGCCCGCATAGATATAGCTCCTGCTGGATCAAATTTTAATGCCTTACTAATTATAGGCCAATTTTTTTCTAATATTAATTCAGCAGCGGCAAATCTTTCTTCTTGTGTAGATTGTGGAGAGTTTATTATATCAACTAACGATTTGTTATCCATTATACCCTCGTCTATCATTTGTTGATAATCTACCGCTTTTGGATTAACAAATTCTTGCGCTCTTTGGTTAGTTCTAGAAAAATCAGATTTATCTTTTGTTGGTTGTGGTTTACCTTTCGCAAATGCAACCATACTCTCACTAAGTTTACCCGCCTCAACACTCTTACTGTATTCTTTCATAAAGTTAAAGGCCTGCTCCCCAGTTTCTATACTTAATTTTTTGTATGGAGTATTTTCTCTAAATAAACCAAACGCAATATTATCTTTTATATTATTCCAAAATCCTTTGTTACCTTCGTATGTAATATTGTTTTTTGGATTTTCCACAATATCAGATAACGCGGTAAACCACTCCGATGTAGTTTCTAAATCTATCGTCACATTACCTTCTTTATCTGTATAAGCTGTTCTAAGTCTCTTATCAACAAGATCAAGAACTTTTTGACCAAGATTTTTTTTAATTTGAATTTTAAATTCTTTTATAAGTTTCTTTCTATTTTCTGGAGTCATTTGGTTTAAAGCACCTTCCATAACACCATGTAACACTTCGTGAGAACCAACATTCATAGCGCCGTATTCAGCAGCAATCTCTCTGTTAATCATAATTTTAGTACTACCGTCAGCAGCGGTAATTACATTAACACCATCAGTATTGCTAGCTTCGTCAGCAAGTCTATTTGCCTCAGCCTCAATCTCCTGCTGTGACATGTTAGATAAGTCCATTCCCATCATTGATCTTTCAACAAAAGCACTTACATAATCCGCATTAGTATCAAAAGCCTCATACGGATCAAAATCCAATTGCTCACTAGATATTTCAGCAAATTTTTCCGTAGCTTTTAAATATACTTTAACTCTTTCTTTTTTTACTTTTTTAGCTGTTTCTGTTTGCCCTATATCTACAGCACCTTCATATCCGCCTATAATATCTGCAATTTCTTTTTCAAGACCTAATATTTTATCGTCAATACCAGGCACGGCTGATGATTTATCTTTATTTCCCTTTTTTAAATCATTATTTGCCTTGTTTAATTCTTTTTGTAATCTTATTAATTCTTCTCTATGTTTAGGATCTTTTATCGAAGCATCAATTTGAGAATCTAAATAAGCATCGTATATCATAGAGTTGACTTGATTTTCCATGATATTATTATTTTCAACTTTAACATCAGCCATAGCTAATGTTGTTCTATCCATTTGATTAACTTGTTTTACAAACTCAGCCTCACTCATTTCTTCACCTCTAATACTATATTTACCTTTCTTTTTCAGTAATTGTGGTATAACAGTAATACCGGTCATAGCAATTCCTTTCTCAGCAAATCCTTCAGTTAGTATTTCTCCAGCATGATATTCTTGGCTACCAAGCGTTTGTCCCCCTATTTCACTAACAAGGCCACCACCAATCGCTGCACCTGTGCCTTTAATAGCTTTAGTTGTTCTAGTTGCAAGTTTTCTCTTTGGCGCAAAAATCCCTTTAGCGGTACCGCCAGATAGTATACCAGTAGCGGTATCTATAGTACCTATAGCCCAACCACGTCTAATAGATCTAGTTCTTTGTATTTCAGCTCTAGTACCTGTAACACTCATCCAAGGTAATCCATTCGGATCTTCATGTGTTATAACTTCAGGGTTTTGCAAATACTTCACTATATTTTCTGGAGTAAAATCTAGTCCATCTTTCTCCATTCCTTCTTGTAAAAACTCTTTATAAGATAAACCCGCATCCATAGTACCAGAAACAGAGCCAAATAATCCTGACAGAAATCCTATACTAAAACCTAGAGGATTTTTACTTGTTGGTAACCTACTTGTAGCAAGGCCAATTGCTGGAGCGGCTAGCATAGCGTTTTCTTGCACGTCTTTAGAATTTGCAAGTGCCGAACCCATCATTGCCATTGACTGAACGCTGGTGTCTGCTAAATACATTGGGTTTTCAACTGCAGCAACAAAAAAAGCTACTGTTCCACCATGTTCTTCATTGACTTGATCATATCTAGATTGGTACGACTTCATGTTGTCAGTTGGTTCTTTGAACTTTTTGTCTTTCCCTATTTCGATCAAAGCTTTAGCTTCCTCTTCAGTAATATTTTTACCAGCAGTTCTTACGTCTATACTGGGTTGTACTTCTTCTCCAGATTCAACACCAAGCCCACCTGCCCTGTACCTTACAGATAATCCTTCCGCAACATAATTAATAATCGGATTGTCAAGAATAAGTTTATCATTTCCCAAAGCTATATTAAGAGCAATTTGCGTTTTGACATATGGTAGTGTTTTTCTATCCGTTTCTTCTATTTCTGTATAAGCTTTTTCTTTGCTAGGTCTAGTTATTTGTTTGAACCAATTCGCCACGCCTTCAGCAGTGTTTTTAATATTACTTACGTCTCCAATAATAGGAATTAGTCGAGATGTATTATCGTCTTCTTCACTTCCAAATAAAATTTGCTTACCTACGTCACCCCATGTTTTTTTTGATGGTACTTTTTTTATATCAGGATTAATATCTAAAAGCTGTTGTAAAGATATATTATTATTCTTAGCTTTTTTATCAAGTTGATCATGACTAAACTCCTTATCACCAAGCATAAATATATTATTAGATAGATCTTCTTTGAGTTTTATATCTGGATTCATCTCAAGAAGATCTTCTAACGACATATTATTTTCTATAGCCTTATTACGAAGTTGTGCCTCGCTAAAAACTTTTTCGCCTAATAGATATTCTTGCATATTTATATTGTATTAATTTTACGCTTGCTTCTCACCATATTCTATAATTGATCTTTTAGTTATATTCCCATTATCATCTCTCCACGACTTATTTTTTCTCCAAACATCTCCTGGGTAACCAGTACTATCAGGCGTAGCATAGATCTGATCCATACCAAAATTAACGAGTGATTTACCCATAGCTACAGTAACATAAGGATGTTCTCCCTTTGTGTGCATTTCTGTAAAATATTCATCAACTAAATCTAATTGTTCTAAAACTGACATTTCTTTAATATCATCTAGTTTATATTTAACACCGTTTATTGTTTTGTAACTCTCTCCTGTTTCAACTTCTGGTGAATTCGGATCTTTATAAAATTGAATTAAACCAGTGGCTCCTTTATTTGGATTTCTACCTCGAGTATCAAAACTAGATTCGTTTCGAATAATACCTAATAATTGTCTCACATTAAACCCATGATTACTAGCAATCTCACTTACTTTATTCATCACACCCTCTTCTTTTACAAAATCTTTACCCTTTTTAGATTTAATACCTAAATCTTTATAATACGCTTCGCTATCTATTTTAACCCATTCCCCATCTGAACCCATCATTTGAGTTCCATCTGTGCTTGGGCTACCAAACATTGGATCAGGATTATTTGGTCCGGCAACTTGGTCCTCTGCATTCTCAACTTCCGCTGTAACCACTTCTTTTGTAGTTTCTTTCTTTTTACTTCCTTTTTGTTTTTCTAAAAATTCTTTCTCACCACCATCTAATTCATTACCTTCCCAATACCAACTCACTTCCTCTTCACCGTCTAAAGTCCAAACTCCCTTTCCGTGCATCGTATCATCCTTAAATTCTCCTACGTATTTATCTCCATTATCAGCATAAATATAAGCTCCTTGGCCATTTTTCAAACCATCTTTCCATTCTCCTACGTAGTTATCTCCACTTTCCCAAGTATAAGTTCCTTGTCCGGTATAGTTATCCATATCATCAGTTACCACTGTAGACGGGTCAGATGTATCTACTTCACCTTGGACCACCCCTAATTGAACTTTAAAAGTAACATTTGATTTATCTTTTAATTTTTCGTATTCTATTTTAGAAATTTGTTTACCATTATTCTCATACTTAATAAAAGCATTGTCTATACCAGTAGTACCCTTAGCTTTTACTAAAGCTTTCTTAGCGGCGTTAATATCATCCCCTTTGTAATTGTAATATATTGTTCGTGACCCAGACTGTGTGTACGTTTTTTCCTCTGTTATCTCTAAATTACTAGCTTCAATAGTATCTAGTAGTTTTTTATCAAGTGATTTTTTAACGGGTTTTATATCTTTCCATTGTCCTACAGGCATTCCTGTAGCATCAAGACCAGAAGCAGGAATTGGTACTCTTTGGCCAGTTTCGTTTATATATGTATACTTTTTACCTTTTATATATTCTTTTGCTTTTTTCAATTGATCCGCTGTCTTTTTCAGATCTTTTTTCGGAAGTATGACACCGTCGTTATCGGTTTCTGTTTCAATTTCTGGAGTTTGGCTTTGTTGACTTGGGACAGCGCTCGTTTTCAAACCACTAGGCATAGCGTTATTATCCCAAACCTGTTGTAATGTATAAATTTCATCATCAGTACCTTTAAATGTTTTACCCGGTTCTACAACCGTATAATTATCATCTTCCATTACTATATTTCTACCTTTTCCATAAGTTTGTAGCTTATTTGCTTGGTCTCTAACAACTTCATTACTTCGGTATTGTCCACCAAGGTGTTTTGGCATAGCCATACCGTAATCAGTCTTATCAGTTTTTCTACTAACTTGTTCTGCTTCATGTCTAAAAACTTCATTATCTAATTTATCGATAAATAAATCTCTTCGCAACTTATATGTATCTTCACCATTTAGAATCTCATTTACTATAGCATTGTAATTAGTACCCGCCATAAAGTCATTTTTATCTAACACACCATGTCCTTCTTCGCCTTCGGCTTGATCTTTTACAGTATATCCTAAATCACTTAAACTTTGTATAATAGCAGGTGATATTGCTGCTGTCCCATTTCTAAGAGAATCTGCAAAAGACTCTTCCATTCCACCATACTTTTGATTCATTAAATACTGAAGAGATTCTCCTTTTTGTACTGCTTCGTCTATTACTCTCTCTAACCAATTTTGATTCATTAAAGAATCGTTGTCAGTATAAGTGCCAGTTGGATTTTCGGCTATAGTATTTAATCTTCCTTGAATAGTTGTTTCTGTTGTTATAGCTTTTTTATCTATCATTCCTGATAATTCAGAAGATTTTTTAGCTATAACTTCTCCATCAACACTAGTTATATATGTAAATTCATTCGTAGTTGGATCAAGATATTTTACCATTTCACCTTCTTCAGCACCTAAATGATTCCATAAATCAGTTGGCGTCTTATCATCTGTTGCGCCAGTATTATTTGCCATATAATTAGTAGCGTTCGCGTTGTGTGCCCCTGATTTATCATCTACATTTTTAGCATATTTTGTTAAACTTGTAAGAAATTTATTATCACCAGGTTCTAATCCACCTATCCAAGAATCACTAGCATCAAACTTTTCCATAGCTTCTATTATACCAGTTCTATTGCTCTTGTGCTTGCTCATAATCTTATTGTTCTGCCTCTCCCATTCTCTTAATCCTTTAGAGTCATTTTGAAAACCACCATTTTCCTTCCATATAGCGACTTGAGCATCCATTTCATCACTAAACATGTTATAATCCGCATTGTTTTCTATTCCTACTCCATATGTTTTAAGGTCTTTAACAGCATCTTCTAATTCTTTCTTACTTGCTTTTTTATCTGCCTCGTACTGTTTAAATGCTTTTTCAACACCTACTAATAACGTTTTATTAGCATCAGCCATTATACCAAATTGCTTGCTATAATCGCCAGGTACATTTGACAAACCTTCTCTTGCCGCTGCTGTTACTAATGTTGAATCTGCTTTTCCTATTAAACTTGCCATATTATTTGTTTATTTTATTAATTACCCACCTTGTTTCCCATACATACCAGCGGCTTGCACACCCATTTGCATATATGTGGACGCCGCGTTAGAGTGCATTTGCATTTGGTTTGCCATAGATGACATTTGATTTGACATTGCTTGTTGTACCGCGGAATTAGCGCCAGTAGCTGAACCATATTGCATACCTAATAAAGTTGCTTGTCTACTTGATTCAGCTTCTTGTAACATAGCCTCACCACCTCTTTGAGCCATATCAACAGCTTGTGCACCTTGAGCTTCCATTTGTTGTAGTGACATAGCACCTTGCGCTCGCAACCCTTCATTTCTAAGCTGTTGTTGCTCTAAGCCAGCGGCTATTTGTCTAGTTTGCAAAGATCCTTGGTTTGCTAAAGATTGTGCTAACGCAGCAATACCAGAACCACCAGCAGCACCACGTAAGCCTTGTAGTATATTAGATCTTTGTTGCGCACCTTGTTCCACTTGGAAATCAGCGGCTTGAGTACCTACACGTAGATCTTCATAAGCGTTTTCTAATCCCGCAAACTGATTTTCCATTTCCGCGTAAGGATTTTCAAATTTCATTTTTCTATAGATATCTTTTTGCTTGTCTAATTCTGCTTGCTGTTTTTGTTTTTCAGCTTGAGCTATATTAAATTGCTCTTCGGACATAGCTTGCATACCTTTAGCTTGTTGATTAGCTTTATATGTTTGATAAAGACTTGCCGCGCCCATAACTCCCATTGCTATTGCTGTAAATGCTGCCATATTATAAGTTTTTAATTATTTCATAAGATGGTTTTTTATCAACTTGCCATCCTAATTTTTCATGTGTTTTCATCAAGTGTTTACTTCTACCTATACTAAACATGTATGTTATACCCATATTTTTACACACATCTTCAGCGTTTGTTATCAATAATTCTATAGCTTCTTTTCTATCATCTTCTCTATATTCTGGGTTTGAAACTATCCATTCTAAAAGAGCTCCAGTTGAATTCGTTAAATACAAAAACGCAGAAACTATTGGTATATTATTTTTTTCTACTATAAAACCACTTTTTCCTTTATCTGGTAGCATCTCCCTTGGTATAACCGGCCATCTCCACCATTTCCACCACTCACAAATAGTTTTATAATCCTCTTCTTTTAGAGGTCTAAAGTTTAACTTATTGTTCATTATTTAATTTAATTTAATTTGATGTATATATAGTCACAGTTTTCACTGTTTTTTTAATCTAAGAAGCTTTTATGAATTTTTCTACATCAAAATAAAGTCTAAAGTTCGCTGCGTTCTTGTTAACGTTCTTAAATATCATGTTACCTGTTATGGTAATTATCTTACTTGTGTTTTCTACTGTTAATGTAACGCCCTCGTCTAACGTTTGAGCAGCGCTTAACGTCCAATTACCATCACCCTCATCTGTAGCGCTTGCCACTGTTGGGTTTGCTGAAGAAGCATCTATACCTATACCGCTTATAGTAGAAATATTCTGTACAGTACCCCTTCTTTCTGCAACAGGTATTGTAACACTATTGTTAACTGCCGCGGTTGTGGTTGTTGTCATTTTGCTTAATTCGACTTTTAAATCACTTATACTTATATCAGTATTGTGTATCGATTTAATATAATCAGTGCCATAACCGTAAAATAACTTATTACTTCCCCCTGACGCGTCGTTTGATATTTGATCGGCAAAAGTTATAGCTCCCAACTGTTTTGTTACCACACCGTTTGTTATAGTAGGTTTGTAACCTAAGGTGTCTAACGCTAAAGCGCTAGCATTGATTGCCTCGTTTTGTATTTCAACGATAGTACCATCTTCGTTATGCGTTTCAGTGGTGTAAGTTGTTTTATCTTCATAAGGAGCTACTGTTGACCTAGGTATAGTTGCTACATCACCATCATCATAAATCATTCCAGGCAATAATTCGTGCATCGTGCTACTAGCGCCAACGTTCCACCTATGGTAGTATGGTGGAGTAAAAGTTAATGTAACTCCATCACCTATAGAAACAGCTTCAGATGTAACAAACGTATAAGTACCACTTAAAGAAGATACAGTAACCACGGACGCGCTAGATATACCAGTACCAGTAACTCTATCTCCAACAGCCATTTTACTCGCAACAGCCGTGTCCATAGTTACTGTTGTTCCGCTAGAAACCGAACCATTAGTAGTATCTGTGCTACGAGCTGATCCAGTCCAAATATTTTCTCCATGTATTTGTAGTGGTGTTCCAAAAGCAACCTGAGTAAAAGACATTACATCGTTTTCCACAGGTTGTCTAAGTATTTCAAAAGCTTTATCTGTATTTGCTGTTAATTCCACTGAAAAAGGCCAAGTACCAGTAGAAGAACCCCTACCAACAGTTATAGATGGTGTATTGGTAACACTCATACTAGCAAAACCCGCACCACCCCTAGATTCTGCTGATATAGATATTGCAACATCAGTATATTGGTATATTATTTTTTGCAACAAGTTAGAGTTCGAACCTCTAGAAGAGTTTATATCTATACTATCATCACCAAATCTAACCTCATTATAATCTGCATGAATAGTGTCAAAGTGAGATTCTGCCCAAAGATATATATCATAGTGATCATTGTCTGTTACGGTTGGGAAATTTATCTCTCCTTGGTAAACACCGCTTTCTCCTGTTGATTTTCTATTCAATCTCGATTTTGTAGTTGTAAAAGTTTCGGTGTTAAAATTGTAGTATTTCGTAGGAGAATCTTCGTTTGTTATTTCTAAAGAAAATATAGCATTAGCATCACCTTCAACAGTAAATTCTCTAATACCACCCTCAGCAGACATATCTCTTAGATCTATATTAAAATTTTGAATTATTTTTGCCATATTATAATTTATTTACTACTTTCTGTTACCTCAGAGCTAACCGCAAACAACTCTGCTTCCGTTGTTGAATTATTTTTTAATTTTACCCTTGCGTAATAACCAGGTAAACTAGATGTGTTGATAATATTATTTTTAGAAAACAACACGTAGTCTCCTTGACTAGGAGTGTTTGCTGCTGTAACAACCGTTAAAGTATAATCTGTTGTGCTAGAAACAACACCAAACTCACTAATACTACCAGGTGATATAGTTGTGAAATTACCGTTAGTGGTAGGTGTTTGAAAATATACAGTATCTCCAACTTGTAAAGACATGTTTATATAATCAACAAATTCCATCACGTTCCCATCAACACTTTCTAAAACACCTATACCTTGTATACTTGATGTTCCAAAATCTGTTTCAGCATCTACAGCTGTATCTACACCTTTAATATAGTTAAACCACTTACCTTCTTTTTCTATAAATTCATTTAAACTACCCGTTTTCTCATTTGTTATTATGCTTTCAACATACCAGCCATTTTTCCCTGTAAGATTGTAAATTTCGTCATCAGCTATCCCAGTGTTCGTATCAGTTTTAAACATATCTATTTTTGATTGGCTTCCTTCGTACTCTAAGGTATGATATGACTTTATACTACTAGGCATATCGTTTAAAAGCACATCTACCCAAGATTCTTCATACGCGCTATAAAAAGTATTTCTAGGTTCTGTTTCAACGTAATGCTCGTACAGTTTACCGTCGTTTAACGTGAAATAATTATTAGCACAGCTCAAAGCGTTTTCTGGAGTAAACGATTTAAAACTCACCCAACCTTTTACATCTTCTTTAAACGAAACAGTTGTTGGATCAAGCCGCTGGTTAATCGTTCTATCTTTTAACGTAACATTATATTCATCGTTTCTATCATCGTAACTACCAACTATAGTATTTGTTATTTTTAAATTATCTCTAAACCAATCTTTCATACCATGGTCTGATATAGGTGTTAAACCATCTTTTGATAATCTAACAATAACACCTCTAATTTTATCAGCAAAGTAAACTCTATAATTTTCAGACGCAAATGATTCTGGATTTGTCGATATACCAAACTCGCCAACAAAAGGAATAGCTTGACCTAAAACGTTGTTTGTTGCTGTTAACTGCATGTTACCATCAGCGTTGTATAAAGCATCTTTATTAGCTTGTATCCTTAAAACTTTATCTTCACACAGAGTAACTAAATCTGAGTCTCTTGTATGTAATTTCTGAATACTTCCGTATATTGGGTTTATATCTTTTGTTATTTTCTCCCCTTGAATAAATTGATTTAAGTTATTAGTACTGCTAATTCCGTTATAAATTCCAGAATATATTAAACCATACTTTCTACGTTCTTGTTTATAATCTTCAAACACTGTGGAAACTTTAACCCCAGGTTTTATGCTTTGTGTATTAAAGTTATCTCTAATTTTATTAGACTCTACCCCGTTCCCAAAAGAAAAACAATTATGCCAATCTAAAGTATGTTTAGCGTTGTATGAATCTACCATATCCACTGTGATTTTGTCACTTTCTTTAACACCATCTACAAATGACACATTGTCAGTATTATTAGAAGAAACTCTTAACCTAATAATACTACCGTCTGGTCTTGTTATCTTTAACCAGTCTCCACTATGAATATATACTGAATTTTTATATGCCATATTATTTTTTTAAAGGTTTAGAGTTAAGGTAGTTGTGTAAAGTTATAAGTGGGTATAGCTTGAAAAATAGAGTTCGTTGGATCTATTTCCATTATTACACTTTTATCTAATATTATATTATTTCCATCAATCTCTTTTACCGTCGTTCCAGGAGGTATATTATCCGCTCGCTCAAACTCAACTATAGAACCAACCGGTATATGTTCAGACAGGTCACTCTCTTCCAAGCTTATGTTTATTGGTAACGAACCTGATGCTTCGTAATATATATCAATATCTTCTTTTGGTTTAGGTTCTGTTTCCCATATTGCAGGGTTTTTAGGTAAAACCTCTTCTTCTGATCTTGATGTTTTTTCTTCAATCCACTCCATTGTGTAACCAACAGCAGCTGTACCATCTTTGGTATCGTTATAACCTTTACCTGATCTAAAAAAGTTCAGATTTTTAGCTGAATTAGGACTTAAATCATTTGTTGTAAAATAGTCAAATAAACACGTTTGACTACTACCAACACCATTACTTATACTGGTGCTAAGATCGTCGGTTCCATCATACGTTTTAAGGTATATTTTATAAATGTTTGCTGTTCCACCAGCTCCTCTTTCTATCTTAGTAACAACAGCTTTTTTGGTTAGGGCTGTGCTATTGCAATTGTAAAATACCATACCAATGGATAATTGTCTACCGTCCGCGCTTGTTATACTGTTTGTAACTATATAGTTGCTACTACCAGCCGCGGTGGTCGTTAAAGACACAGGGGTTGCGGTAATATCAACCCGCTTGTAACTGAGGTCAAATGGATTCCAATTATTTCCAATATGCTTGTCTAATTTCAATCTCCAATTTTTCGTATAATTACTAGGCCTTAAATAAGTACTCGTAGCGTATGTTGTGTTTCCATCAGTTGGGGAAATTTTACTAGCTAGATATTTCCCTTTTGGCACAAAGGGACCAACAACGTTATTCGCGTTTACAATGTTATTATTTGGCGTGTTCCATCCAGAACCTTTACCAGACCTAGCTTTTGCATGGAAGGGGAATAGATCTATAGCTCTAAGGTGATCATTATCCGCGTTTCTATCAAAAGCAGTGGCGTGGTTTGAATAGTTTAATAAACTCTCGTATCTAACACGTAAAAATATATCAACGTTTTCTATAGTATATACTGTGTGATCTGGATCTTCTTTAAACCTAAATTGGCTACCAATAGCTAAATTTTTTATAAAATCCGCTTCTCTTTCTGAATAATTAACGTTTGAATCCGCTAAATCAAAGAAACTTGGATCATTGTCTAAGCCACTTATGTTCTCAGACCACTTAACAGGCTGCACACCACCAAACGAAACTTCTAAAGTACCTTTACCACCACCAGGATTTGAAACGCCCATAGAGTTTTTGTACCAAGTATAAGGAGATGTATCCCAACCAATGTTAGAGTCGGTTGTTGTTGAGTGGAAAAAATGTCCCGCGCTAATAGCTTTGTCAACAAACCAAACATCTTGAAACGAATCATCATTAGCGTGTGTATCTTCTAAATTTAGTTCATCCACTCTATCGTGCAGAGCGTTATCGTTTAAGTTCACATTTATACCTCTAAAGTAAGCATCGTAATCAAGAAAAACATCTGCGTCTCTAGTGTTTACAACAACATTTGTACCGTCGTTTTTTCTTTTCTCTCCATTTAAAGTTCCTAAATATTTAGCAAAACTAGTAGATTTAGAGTAATACTCACTCCATAAATGGGCAGTTGGATTATTAGAAACTTTATCATGTAGTCCTACATTATTAACCTGTAAAGAAATATCTTTAAAAGCTTCCCGACTAGTACCGTTGTGGTGTTTTTTAAGCCTGTTCCCGCTGAAGGTGGTTAAAGAGTACATTTTTCTAGAAATACCAGTGCTTTTAAATTCTTTTTTAGTATCATCAACCTTTTCTTTTAAAGTTCTTGCGAATATATCGTCATTGTATATTTTCACAAAAAACCTACCGTCAAACTTGTGTGAAGCAGATTTGTCTACGGCTGTTCTATAAATATTTAAATAAGTGTTGTCGAGTATTAGCGTAGAGTTTAACCCACTTTCATCGTTAGTAAAAGAGTTGATCTCGTTGGTGAATGGTTTTTCTAAGGTAAACTTCCACTTCTGCGAGGTGCCATCACTATCTAGTTGCATTACCTTGTACCTGTCTGAAACTCTATTGTTATCTGTATTGTGTAAAGATATATGATACTCAACATCTGGGTCATTTGAAAACGTATCGTGAAGATTAGCGAATGAAGAATTTTGTATCTGGTTATAGTTAATTGCAAAATTTATATCATTCTCTGATGGTAAATCAGAAGAAGCAAATAGACCGCCGGAATCATGTACT
>Ga0315315_10001678_pt1 | contig 20333 bp, 30 predicted proteins | sample M140m3416metaG_FD_203699 | JGI IMG/M metagenome (GOLD analysis project Ga0315315, IMG submission 203699) | Ammonia-oxidizing marine archaeal communities from Monterey Bay, California, United States - M1 40m 3416 | ecosystem: Environmental > Aquatic > Marine > Intertidal zone | place: USA...
AGTTTATAAATAAAATTTTCTACTCGCTGTTCAGCAGAGCTAAAGTGTACATAATTTTCTAATACTGAATAGTCTATATTTAAGCTTACACCATCAAGGCTTGAGCTCATATTATTTTGGAGTTCAGTTTTTATATCACTATCACCACCTAGTATATTATTATAGCTCTTATACCCGGTTTGAACTCTAGGAGCTGTATCAAGACATAGATCAAAATTAGGTCCAGCAATAGAGTTTCCAGTTATTGAAAAAGATTTATCTAAAATAACCTTTTCAATAATTGGTTGAGTTGCTTCAGCTACTACCCATCCTTGTTGTTTTGGTTTAAATTCAGTAGGTAAAGGTTCATACAACTTAATCAACATACTATTAGGTACATCTGGATCAGGTGGAAATATATCGTTTATTACCCACGCGGCTATTGTAAATATCCTGTTATGACCGAGGTTTAATTGTAATTGAGTCCATAAAGGGTTGTTTGGTATAGCAGCAAAGTTACCTTGATTATTATTTGTACCTGATGTTCTAAACAGTCTGTCTAACCTTGAATAGAATTCTTCAAGTTCAGCTCCTTGATTTAAGTCGTCATCTTCCTGGAAGGTTGGTATTATTCTTATTTCTGTTCTACTTGGACTTATAGCGTGTATTTTAAATTTAGGTCCTACTGGTTTACCTACTGCATCACGGTGAAAGTTATAAACTATATTGAATACTCCTGAATCGTACCCAGCTGCAGTTATATTATTATTTAAGGATAATTGAATTTGAGGTTTTAATTCTTTATCTGTATCTACTGACCAGTCAGTAATTCTATGGTCAGAAAATAAGTGATTGTTATCTGTATCGTAAACATGAAGCTCAACTCGATCAAAAGAACTTTCTCCAAATACTGGATTTTGTAGATACCCAGATAAAGGATTCATTAAAGTTAGATCCTCTTCTGTATAGTATTGAGCTCTCGAAGTACCTTGAGCTAAATTTATATCTATTATATTTTTATAATTTAACGCCATATTATAATTTTCCTAATAGCTCAGAAAATTCTGTATCTATAGTATTTTTATACTGCTTATAATTAAATGATTGTCCTTGTAAGCTCACCGGTAGTTTAGGATTTTTATCTGCCGACAATACTATTACACCTCTATTATTTCTAACAAGATTTTCTTTGATACTCTCCCTATCTCCTATCAGAACTATATCTTGTTCAGATGCTAACTTATTATCGTTAGCTAGCTCCCCACCAACTTCTTTACGTATAGCTGTACGTTCAGCTACTTCTTTTTCTGTTTCTGTAAATATTAAATCACTATCATCCAGAGCTGGTCTGTCGATTTCATCAACTAATTCAAGATCAGCCGTTATTTCTTCACCGTTAGATAGTAATATTATACCAGGTGTATCTGAATTTTCAGTCTGATCAACTAATTCCCTCTCTACTTCAAATAAAACTGTACCATGTGAATCTACAAACGGAGTTACCGGTGGTATATTAACTGGAGTTTTAGGTGATTCGGTTATTGTAGTTATAGGTTCCGCTTCTTCTACAGGTTCAAATTTACACGAACCATCATCAATACGGGCTGCTGGATCATAATTTATAGCATCAGGATCAGTACAACCTAACCTTGGTGCTTCAACTACTACTGCTGCACTTGCAGATGCATTAGATGACAAATCAATTACAGGATTAAACTCATTAACTATATTAATGTTTGGTATTTCTACATCCTTCTCACAATTTTTTTGATTCTCTAATAATATTTCTGTTGGAGTTATAGCAGGTGGTGGTGTTACAATATCTTGTTGAGGTACTACAGGTGGCCTTTGTGGATCAGTTTTAGTTTCAATCTCTTTAACTATCTCTCTAGAATCTTCTATTATCTTATCTACTACCGTCTTTATTGGTGATTCTGGAAGTGGTCTTCCCGGCTCCGGCTTTGGAGGTGGAGGTGGTATAGTACGTATATATTCCTGATTGGGTTTACCATCTTTTATCGGTGATATATACGCTGGCTCTTTACCTGGTGTCCTAACAGGTGATTCCGGTTGAGGGGTTGGTCTAGGTACAGGTTTTACATCAACAGGAAATACAGGAACTTCTTTTCCTATAAAAGTTTGAGCTTTTTCGATAGGAGTTTTGTTTGCATTAGCTATACGTCTAGCTCGCTTTAACCCACCAGTATTTTTCTTATTGACTGCCATTACCTATTAACCTTGAAATAAAAATTCTCATCATAAACTACTACTGACGAGTCAGATTGTGTAACTTGAAAACACATCTTATAATATCGTTCTGGCATAAATGAATTCATTTCAAGCTTAATATAATTACCATTTGAATCACAACTCAATTTAGTCCCAAAGCTACTATATGGTACAACAAATTCATCCGTTATTGCATCCTTAACTGCATAGTAAGATGACGTCGGTAAATATTTTATAGTTTTAAAATTTGAAGAAGTTGCAAAAGTTTTAGTTGGATATCTATCACGACCTACTACTCGTATTTTAGGAATCTCCCTTCTATTATACTCGTGCTTTAAATTTTTTAAATATACAACACTCTGTTCTGAAGTTAGCTCAGATAAGGATCCAGAAACAAAAGTAGAATCATCATAAACTACTTCAAGTCTAGGTTGATATACTGTATTTGTTTCTCTTGAAAAGAATGAATTTTTACCATATTTAGTTGCATTAGTTTCTTGTGACCCTGATCTTAATAATATAATACCATCATTAATATACTTACCATTAGCGCCTTTAGTAGAAAGAATTTTATTAATTACCGGTGTTACATCCATTCGTAAATCTGCAGATTCATGTTCAAATGACTGAGTACCGTAGTGAGTAGTATACCAAGTACCACCACCAGTAACGCTTGAGTATATCATAGCTGAACCTTCAGCTAAGGATTGAGATGTCCACTGCGTATCCCTAGCAGGAACATCTGCCGTAGTAGGGGAAGTCTTATTCCTATATGTCCAAGAGGATCCAATGTTATCAAATTTGTTTAAAGCTACTGGGTCTAGTTTTCTACCTTCACCAGGTGACCAAGATTGAGATATAGGGTACGCAGTTAGCTTATACTCTAAAGGCACTTCTTGAGTTTCTGTTTGATATAAGTTTAAATAAAACTTAGGTGTGCTTAAACTCTTTGATATATCACCTTCTGCAATAGAGGAACTAACCTGATCTAAATTAAACTTAAGTATTATTCTAGAGTTAAAGATTCCAGCTGATGATGAAACTTTCATTAGCTCTAGAATAGAATCTACACCAGCGTTTAAGCTTGATGTTTTTTCATATATTGTATTATCTGATTCTGCAAATATTGATTTAATCATTCATCATCTCCTATATAGAAACTACTCTACCTTTAATATCAGAGTTAGGGAACCTAACTTCAAATATACTTGGATCTAGAGATGGATAAACTACACCACCGCGGGTTGCTTGATCTATGTTATATATATTACCAGAATAACCGTCTTGTGCATTGCTTAAATTAAAAACCTTAATACTAGAAATACTTTGTATTCCCATAATAGATGCTAATTTAGTATATGCATCTGCAAGTATAATAGGTTGATTTATCTGCATACCGTCTACATGTAAAAATTCTTTTAGTGCGTCTATAGCTTTTATAAGTACGTCATTACTGTTAAAACCAGGTAAAGTAATAATTTCAAAATCTAGCCCAACATTTATAATAAATGCATTTTTAAGGGTTACTGAATCGGTTAACAGCCTATAAGGAGCTAAATAATTCTTTATGTTTTCTTTAGTAGCTGGGTTAGTTTTTACTAATTGTTTGTTTGAATTATAAGACAGCGTATATAAATTTACTGCTGAGTGATTAGCTAACCTGTTAACATTATTAATAGTATTTAATTTCTCATCTTGAGTAACATACACTTTAGCTATTGAACCGTACTGTGAAGGCATAGTTAAAGTTCTTATCATATAATCTTCTTTACTCACTACCCTACCTTGAGCGTTAAAGAATGCTAGTGCATTGTTTCTTATTTCTTCTATCGATTCAGGACCTTTTCCTCCTTGAGCAGGTGTAGGATTAACCACTGCTAGAGAATTTCTTGCATTATTATATGCAGTATTATCTAACCCGCCTCCATCAGTTAAGAATCCGACTAAGTCTATATCAGTAATATCGCTTGATGGAACATTATCTTTTACACCTTTACCTATAGTGTATTCTACAGTTAAGGTTGTACTGGAAGGTGCTTCACCATATGCTTTAGTATACATAAAATTTGATGGATCTAAAAATGTTCTACTGAGAGGTGTAGCGCTAGGTAGATTAGAACCAGCAGTAAGAGGGTTAGGAACTATTTCTTCGTCCGGTCTAGTTGATGTACCAGATCCAAATTCAAGAACTGTTTTACCATCTTCTCTAACTTTAGTTATAAATCGTTTTGAAGTCTTTTTAAGTTTTAATAAATAAGGCGTTTCTGCATTATAGTCGGTAAGTTCTGGATCATTGTATTGATTGTTTTGTATTTGCTTAAATACTGTATCTTGAGCTAGAAATGGCACTTCTGACCATTCTCTGCCATCTGAATCTGTACATTTAATTATTTCTATAACATTAGTATTAGATAATGCTAATTGCAAAAATGGTTGTGCTTCACCTAATGTAAATGTTTGAGTTACCGTATTACCGGATTCAAACGACTCACGCTTACGTAGTAAATAATAAGTTGGTTCACCTGTAGTATCATCAGTAGAAAATACTGATATTTCAGTTGGTGATTGTGAACCAGATATTGAAAAGTCTACCGGTAGACCACGTCTAAAGGTTGATCCTTTAGTTGATTTAACTCTCATACCAGCTTCAAGAACTAATGCATATCTAAAATCCGGTTTGTTATTCTTCCCAACACCTATAGATGGTACTGTTTGAAATATATCTATATCAACTTGAGCTGCTATAGCTTGTTTTGGTCTGTACCCTAAAGCTTGTGACAAAGCAACTATATTTTTTCTTTCAGTTGCATAAGGAAGCATAGTTTCTTTAAACTGCTTATCTAAATAAAAACTTAATAGATCCCCTACATATGCTGTAGTTTCAAGAAACATCATACCAGGTGACGCTTCATTAAAATCATTAAAAGTTGTAGGGTAATAAGTTTTTGAAAAGTCTATTAGATTTTTTCTAATAGTAGCAAAATCCTTACCGGTATATTTTATATCTTTAGCTATTTTTTCGTTTACTGATGCCATGTTTTACAAATTCATTACTGCTACTGTTCCATCAGATGCAAACTTAAATGTTACCGAAGTAAAATTAGTTATATCGTTTGTTACTGAAAAGGTTAATGCTACATTTATTCTATATTGATCTATATTTTCTACTGATCTATCAACTGATATATTTTCTAGGTTTACATAAGGTAACCAAAATTTAATAGCACTAATAATTTCGTTTCGTATCTGCTGACCTGTATTAGAAGTGTTAGGTTGAAATAAAAATCGCCTTAAATTAGTTCCAAAATCGGGTTGCATAAATCGTTCACCTTTATGTGTTAAAAGCAAATTTACTATATTAGTTCTAGCTTGATCTAGAGTTGTATAGTTTAGCTTAAAATTAGATTGACCTGGACCAAATGGTAGGGCAATTCCTAACGCTATATCTTCGCTTTCAAATTTATCTAACATTATTTCTTAAACTTTTTTACTAATTCACTATAATCACGAGTTAATGCTTTTGCTACACCTGGATCTACATCTGTTGTATGACTAGCTACCCCTCGTACGTCAGTAGTAGGTATCATTTCCGCTACTGAAGGAGTTCCTGTCTGAGTCATATCTCCATAACCTAGTTTAGCTGCTAGAGAGTTTCTATCAAACGTTTGAGCATTATTTGAAGTTAATACCTGTCCACCCATTGTATCATATCCACCTGTTTCTGATGTTAATCTAGATGAATTACCTGACTGTATTTCACCTGCAGTTTCATTAAGTATATCGTTTAACATTTTATTTTTCGTATACTCAACTTGTTTTTTAGGTTTTCTTGAACGTCTTTCAATACTATCAGCTAAACCTAAAGCATGCTTTAACCCACTTTTCATATCATTAGACGTAACTTTTTTATTTTTTTGCTCATTTAATACTTGACGTACTTCTTTGCGTACCTCTTCACGAACAATCTTTCTTATAACTTGTGCTATTTTGTTTGTAGACATAATTTTCCTCTAAATATACTTTATCATATATAAATATAACTTATCTTAATTTATTGATTAAAATTTCTATGCAACTCCCATCCATGGTATAGGTGTTGGTACTGGACCAGCTGGAGTAGGTACTAAACCAGTGTACAGTCCAGATATCATTGTTAAATGCTGTGTAAATCCAGATACAAGTATTCCTGCTATAGCTCCACAGTTATTAGAATGAAATGCATCATTAATAGTTGATGCAAGACCTGGTATTGCTCCAAGTCCTGGATCTAATTGAGTTACACCGGGAGCTGGTGCTACTGTTGGAGGGTGTGGTGGTACAGGTTGATATTGAGCAGCTGCCCAAGCATTAACTGTACCAGTTGCTGCAGCCATCCAATTAGGTGCACCTAAATCTAAACCTTCAGGTGGTACACTTGCTGAATTAAATACCTGTGCAAAGGAAGCTTTCCAACCGCTCTCCATAGTTGCTTTAACCCAGCCACTAGCTAATAAATTATTATAAGGAATGATACCTGCAGTAATAATTGCTAGTTCATATTCATCCGCTATCTTTTTAGCAGTAGGAGCTCCTGCTTCTTCCCACTCTTCATCACTATCACCTCTTGCGTTACCACAAAACCATGAATTCATAGCTGCTGTAAATCCTCCCCAATTAGCTGGCATATACTATCTCCTATTTATCCGTTTCTCTGCACCCACACAGTATCACTGTAGCTAGTAGCTAGAGTTGATTTTAATGTTGCAATATCTGCTTGATGACCAGCATACTGTGGTGCTTGTATAGGTGGCCCTGATGGACCAGCTGGTGTTGGGTGAATTTCACCCTGTAGTGTGGTAAGCCAAGCATCTAGAATATCACATAAAGTACTCTTCCATAAATCATCTTCATCACCTAAAACTAGAGGGTGACCTTTAGTAGCTTGTGTAGCTCCTACACCACCATCATCTTCTGATTGCTGTGATTTACCTAGATATATAAGTGGAGCTTCTATTTCTACCTTTTCAGTTGCATTTAGATATATTGACGGTGTATCAACTAAAAATTCAACTCCTGCATCAAAAGTTATATCTGTTTCTGTTGTTAAGCCTATCCCACCTCCACCGAAAATGTAGGTACCAGCTTCACGACTATTAAAAATTAACCTATTAGAAGTTAATAATATTTGACCTTGACGCTCACCTTCTTCGTCTATTAAATCATCAGTAGTAGGTGCAGTAAGATCTTCACCTACAGTATTAGTTCCTGCAGTAAAAGAAAGCGCGTCATATTTAGTTGAACCAAATGTTAAAGGAACTGTTTGTCCACGAGTCATCCATATTGAGCTAGCTTCTAAATTAGGATCCTCTATTACATGCTCTCCACCATCTTCAAGGTCCTGGTCTTGCCCATTACGTATAATCGTTATAGGTTCTGCTGGATCATCAGTTGATGGATCCGACCACGTATTAGCTGGTTCGCTCTTAACTGCTGATCCAAACCTAATTGACTGACCAAACCTACCTTCAAAAGTAACATCACCTTCGTATGGTTGAATTGGTCTTATTTTAGGCTGTTCTTTAAATGTATCACCATATTCAATATCACCACCTTCATCCCCTGCTATATTAGGGTTACCAAATCCTATCTCTTTATATTCTTCAATCTTACTTTTGTTAGCTGAGTCTGCGTTTGGCTTTGGTATAGTTACAAATGGTAAAGCATTATGGTGAATAGATCCCCATATATTTATAACATCATGGTAGTATAATTGTTCAGTACCTGCGTCACCTACTGATTGTTTATTAAGGTATGAGGTTGTTAAAACTATTTCATGCTTTAACGGATACTGTTTTATATTACGTGTTAATGGAACTGCCCATGGTAGATTATCTTCATCTTCTATATTTTGATCTGAAAATAGTCTTCTAACTTTGATAAAGCCAAACTGTTCTTCTGGATCTGGAATTGTAGAATCATAATTGTCGTGATCAGCATTAAGAATTATATCAATAACCTCTGCTGGTTCAATATGGTAGTCTGCAACTTCTAGACTACTTTGTAGTTCTGCTGTTTGTTGATCGACTGGTCCTGAAGGCCCGGTTTGTACCCTAGCTTCTGTCCCGTGATTGAATTTTACTTTCTGATACCCCATCTTTTACACTTTTAACCTTTTCGTTAAGCTTCTTATTACCTTCTTCGATAGCGTTTAACTCATCTAATAACTGAGCTTTCTCTTCCTCGGATATACCAAAATCACCCTCTCCCTGTGTATTATTACCAATAAGTCGCTGTACTACTGCAAGTAGTTTAGCTAACTGGTCGTCATTTTTCACACTTACTTCAAGGTAATCCTTTATTAAAGGTACTATAATGGTTGCATCACCTATGTTTTGCACAAATGGTTTTAATTCAGATATAAGTAAGTTTATTTGAGATTCTTTTTTCTTGGAAGCACCATATAAATCCTTTGCTATATCTGCAAAACTCTTTCCTTTAAATATTTCACTATCTTTATCCATATATAATAATTAGAAATATTTAGAGTTTTGGTCAATAGAGCCCGAGTTTTTATAGGTTACCATTCCAGAGTGCTGATATTCCTCCCACTTTTCATTATATATCTTTCGCATAGTATTAACTACTTTAGTTATATACTGTGTTTTAACATCTGCCATTTCTCGAATTAGTATATAAAGAGCTTTTTTATTATATATCTCAATCTGTTCTCTACGTCTAAAAAGCTCTGCAATAGCAGCTGCTACTCGAATATCTTTCTTTCTAGAAAATATTACATTAAGATTATTATCCCAATACTCAACCATTTGATTAGTAAAGTCTTTTTTAGCTTCTTTATATTCATCACGCACTATCTCGTTTGTAATATTACGTTTGAGATCGACTGCATCTAGTGTAGTACGTTGCTTCATCTTTTTATAATTCTCATTGTTATTATATATAAGATAATTTTTAGCTACTATACTGAAATATGAGTAAGCTTTAGAACCTTTAGTATGATCATATTTATCTATCTTTTCAATTAAGTATGCAACTACTTCAGCTTGAACATCAACATACGGGTCATCAAAGCAATAAAATTTAAAAGTGTGAATTATATTTTCAGCTAACTTCATAAACGGTTTATGAATATGTTGAGTGTATACTTTGTTGCGTAAATGAAATGATTCTTCGTTATTATAAGCTACAATAGCTTTTTCATTTTCTTCGTGAAAATAACCACGACGTTTTTTTTGCTTTGTAGCTTTTCTTTTATCTTCAAATTTACCATACCATTCATAAAATTGAGTAACATTAAGAGGGTATGAGTCTATTGTTATACTTGAAGTAGCTTGTGAATTTATCATTCATTATCTCCTAGATTATTTAGTTGTGATATTATCTTTTTTAATTCCTTAAAGAAATAGCCTACTTCATCATCAGAGCTAAATGATCCTTTGTTATCTATTTTTTTAATCTCACGGTTCATATCTGTTATAGTTTCTGAAAACCGTTTAACCCACGATTCTAGATTTTCTATATATTCCTCACTCTTCTCAAAGTTACGTAAAAGATTCCAGTTAGCATATAATGATCCGATTAAAGCTATAGATAATATTATTATTGTTAAAATCATCCAAATAACTCGTCAAATAATTTACTAGCATCTGAACCTGTATTAAGTTGCGATGTAGGTGAGGGTGTTTTTTTAGGTTTAGTTTTAGTGATATTTACTTCTTTCTTAACAACATGTTGCATCATTTTGTCTTTAGATACATCTGTCAAAGTTCTTGTTCCATGTAGGCCATTCGAACCATGCTTCCACCTTTCCCACTCTACTCTTGAAGCCATCATATCTGCTTGATGTAGTATTAAAGGTAGATTAGAACGTAATCTAGAATCAGGATTAAAGCTAACTAGATAAGGTTTATTAGCTTCTTCATACATACCGTCATGTATCCTTATACCTAAGAACTCGTTCCAAGAGTATTTAATACCAAAATGTTGTAATAGAAATAAACTTCTATCAGGTACCAGACTAAATTCAGTTTTAGGATTTACTGTATATAATGCCCCTTGATTTTTTCTATGCCATTCTGACTCATTAGGTATATAAGTGTCATTATCTAAATCACCTATCTTACCTAAATCGTGATTAAGTGCTGCAAACATTAACTCTTCAACTGTATAATTCTCTGTATGTGCTCCCTGCATCATCCAGGAATTATATAAATCAAATGCACAATCCATAACACGTAGAACATGATCAACATAACCACCAGGAAAGCAATTATGATAATGCTCTCTAGAACTAGCTGGAGCAAACATCATTCTATCTTCAAAATGCTTGTACATTTCAATAAGTCTATCTTTTCGATCACCTTTAAACTGGTGATCTATCCTACCGAGTAAATCATTCCAGTTTTCTATAATTTGTTTTTCGTTTAATTTCATATATTAATTTATTATTCCGTCTATTACACCTAACTTCAATGCATCTTTAGCTGATAAGTATAAATCAGTTTTAGACTGTTCTGACCAAAACTTTTTATCTTTGTTTGTTTTCTCACCTAATATGGAGTTAGCCATAGATTCAAGATGAGAATTATATTTATGAGCTGCTTTTAAATCTGATGACTTACCTGCTTGCATCGATGATCCTTCATGAATCATAATGGTTGATCGCTTACTTGCTAGACGTTTACCAGTACCACATGCTAGAATCATTGCAGCTGCACTCATAGCTTTACCTCTACATATAGTATTAATTTTAATATTACTATTTTTTTCTAAACTTTCAATATAATCTATCATACCAAACATCTCGTATACATCTCCACCTACTGAATCTATAATAACGTTTATAGGTGAATTGTCATCTTCTTCTCTATTCTTAATAATAGCACGACAACGAACCATAAAATCGTATAAGCCAAAATCTTCTATCTCACCTATTATATAGACAACACTATCCTCTACATCAACTGCAAATTCAATCTCTTTATAAAGATGTTTTTTCTCTAAATCATCCTCATAATAAACTTCTTCTTCTGCTGAATTTACTTTTGATTCTTGTTCCTCGTAACTACCGTATATATTACTAGCCATATTAACCTTTTATTATTTGTTTTAATTTATCAAACGGCTTCGTCTTACCTTCGAAAGCCTCTTCAACACTATTACTATCATATCCTAATGCACAAGCTAATCGCTTACACACTCTTTTAAAGTCATGTATATCTACATTCTCATTTACATCTAATTCAACCTTCTGAATTTCTTTAGAATATGTACCACGAGTATAAATTAGTTTATCCATATTGTATAATATACGAAAAATAAAATTAATATCAAACTAATTTTATTTTTAATTTACGACTAATTTTTCTGATGCTTGTTTCGATAGCTTTCTTATCTTTTTTGAGAGTAACTTTTTTTAAACGTTTTTTAAGATCATACAACTCTGCCATGTGCGTTCTTTTTTGAGATTCTCGCTCACGTTTACTTAAACGTTTTTTTGACTTCTTACCTGTTACTATGGTTGCTGGTAAAGTACCTTTTAGACTAGGTTGCTCTTTACCTTTATGGAATACATTACCTTCCTTATCAACGTATTCATTCATCCACTGCCAACCTTTTGGTCGACCTGTTGGTTTATACCTTGGAGTAAATTTAGGAGGTTCAGTTACTTTGTTAACACATTTATAGCATAATGTAGCGGTTACATTAGATCCGACTTCGTTCCACTCACCACAAAAATTACCTCTCCACCATCGACCTCCTTCTACACTATTTTGACAGATCATATACCTTTGACCGTTATCAACATAACTTTTATAAACTGTTTTAGATTTCTTTGCCATATAATTAAATATACGAAAAAAAAATTAATCTACCAACTAACCACCGTACACATAACCTTTACCTCCTGATTTAGGTCGCTGTTTAGACTTCTTAACTTTTTTTACAACACGTTTTTTACGCCTTCTTTTATCGTTATCACTGTAAGATTTACCTTCTGAACCATGGTATAATTCATGTTCATTAAGTTGATCTGTTGGGGCAGCTTTTTCTTCTTTGCTTTCTTGAAGTTTTAATTCCTCTTCCTTTTCCTCTTCTTCTAACACTTCAATCCATGCATCAAGTCCCGTAGTAGTAGGTGCACTTACATCTGTATTAGTTTCAAGATCATCCATTATTAGATCTTTCTTCTCTAATTTAACACTTTCAGTTACACTATTAGGGTTAATGCCTAGCTCAGCTACTTTTGTATCCCAGTTGTCTTGACTATACTCTTGATCACTTAATTTAGCTTGATTAGCTTTAACACGCTGCTTTAACTCTGGAGATGGTGCAGTCCATTCTGTTGGCATCGAATATGATTTATTAAATTCCATCCCGTCAGGTACAGACATTTTAATATCTTTAGATCTTATTTGAGCAAATGCCATATTGGCCGCTATTACAAGCGCTATAGCTAGAGGATCAAATACAAATATTATAAGTAATAAAAACCAATTAACTACTTTATTCATAGGTTGACCTGTTGTTTCAGCTAAATACTTAAGCGGGCCTAATTCACTCTCTGCTTCATTAGATATTTCTTTATCTAAAAGTGCCATATCAGTTTGATTAATTGAATCCATTACAGCTTCTATTTTGATATTAATACCATCTCTACTAGTAGTAGCAGTAGATAACTCATTTTGTAAAGCTCTACGTGCTGATGAAGATGATGTTGTAATAAGCTGTCCTGACTCTTTATCTATATACTGTACTTGCGCAGGATTAGATAAAGCTATTCTTAAATCTGAAATCGATTTAGTTAAGCTAGCTTTTTCTATTTTAAGATCTTGCTTTTGTTCTTCAAACCTAACCTGTTTTTGATTTAAAATCATTAATGATTTATCTAATAATTCTGATTGAGTAGCAGTTGATTGATACGCACCTGATAGAAAGCCGTATATACCACCTGATGTTATTATTATAAGTACAAAACACGCTATGGATAGGTAAGCACGTAAACCTTTATTAATAGTATCCCAGTATTGATAGAGTAGAGAAGCAACAACTAATTTTGCAAACTCTAATGATCCAGCCATAATCATAACCTGTAGACTAGCTCCTGCAAATAATTTACTTAATCCGTAAACAGAATAAAAAGCTGCACTACCAGATACAGCTAATGCGCTTAATGCTATAAGTAAAGGAAACAATCGCTTCTGCATTCTAATCCTCTAGATCAGCAAAATTATTTATCTCGTTAACTTTTCTTTTAATTTTAGCAGTTAAATTAAGAGCTTCAGTTTTAGTAATAGCGTTAGCTCTTAAACCTCTTTCTAAAGTCTCTAATAAGTTTGATATAGCCTCCGCTCTCGTTTGTACTTGATCTTTATATTTCATATTTATCTCCATATATAATTATCTATATTTATATAAATTATATTATAGAAGAATTATTTATTATTATTATATATTATTAATTATTATATTATAAATTATAGAATATAATAAAAAAATAACGGAAAGGCAACTAATTTAGAGTATTTCTGCAGTTTTTATTTGCTCACAGAAAAGAAATCGTCCATCTTTATGGAATACTTTATGAATATCACTACAGTTATCACGTAACCATTCTACCCAGATACGTACCATTTTATTAATATCATCTGAATTGAAACCATGAGCTCTAGGTGTCATTTGCTGCTCAGGTATACTTCTATGTATTACCCAATACTCATTATCGTATTTCCATACTTTTTTAGTCATAGTGTGTGATTGTTATTGACGTGCGGGTCAGCTTTATTTATTTTCTATAACCTTTTTTACGTTTTTGTCTATTCCATATTTGCATTTAATCCAAGCACGTTCATGAAAATAATACAGAATAAATTTTGTAAAAATTTCTAACGCTCCTATTTTCAATCCTACTAAAGGACTACCAGTTATTATCCATCCCAGTGCCATTGTATCCAATGTTCCTACAATTCTCCAACTAATAGTTTTTAATAAGCTTCTTTGTTTACTTGCAAACATCATTATAATAGACTCTACTTAATAGTTATTGACTTTGGTTTAGCTGCATCTGCAAGTGGTGCAAATAAGTGCAGCAAACCATTTTCTAGTTTAGCTTCAAGATTTGTTAAATCAAACCTTCTGCTAATTCTCCATCCAAAGTTAAATGCTCGTTTAGCTATATTTCTTTGAATGTATTCTGCATGAGTAGAACCAGGATCCTTCTTGTACTCTACTCGAAGTACATCTCCCTCAATGGTAAGATCAATGTCTTTCTTGGTTAGTCCAACACAAGCAATATCAATATTTAGACCTTCACTGGCCTCATAAATGTCTACTGGATGGTTGAGTTTAGTTGCATCTGCAAACTGATAGTCTACATCTGACTTAAAAAAGTCCTTAAAAAGGACGTCGAATGGCGATGTGCCGAATGGTGTTAAATTTCCCATAATAATCTCCTTAGATAATTTTATTTATTAAACAATATTGTTTTAACATAACTTGCTGACCCGCAGTATCAATAAGTTATTTAATATAAATATACGAAAAAATTATTTAACATACAACTTAATAGTGTATAATAGGTGTAGTAAACACACCGGGAACTGATACTGAACCGAGGAGCATAAGAATGGGTGGGTCAGTGCAACACGTTCCATTAGCCCAACCTCCTGTAGTGCAATCATCTAACACTTCCATAGATATAGATAGTTGATCTGGAGTGCATGTTGGACCTACTGTTACTTGAAAACTTACAGTAAATGGTCCAGTGGAACTTGTTCCCCAACCAGCTGTTCCTGCATTTACAAATCTCCATCCAGGTCCAAAATTATACCCGCCAGGGTAAGTATGTTGCAAATCCCATATCCAATTGCCTACAGAGCCTGCTGGATTACCTGGTGCAGTTACTGGAGTTAGATTTGTAAACCCTGGTCCTAGAATAATCTGAAATGCGTGAATCCAGTTTACATTAATTCCATTAAATGATTGAAGTGTATATGTAAGTGTAATTACTTCACCAGGTACATACTGACCTAGAGGTAGTCCAAGTGAGTTACCAGGCACTACTGAAGTGTTTTGAACACCGAGACATGGTTGTGCAATAGCATCTAAACTAAACATAAAGCATATTATGATTATTATCTTTTTCATCTTACCAATGTGATAGGTCGTATAAACCTATTATTTTTTATAAAAACATTTATAGTATAAACTCCAATAGGGTAACCTTCTGCATTCCACGGTACATTACTCATTGACTCAAATATTCTTTGACCCCACCTGTTATATATTGCGAGATATTCGATCTCATCAACTGATTTACCGCCTACTATATATTGATCATTTATACCATCTCCATTAGGACTAAATGAGTTCGGAAAAAATAAAGTAGCATAAGGACATGAAGTTATAGATACTTGGTATTGAGATGTATCTCCTTCACAACCAAATCGTGTTGTATAAACTGAAATAAAGTACTCTCCTGCAGAATCAGGCCATTGAACAGTAATTGTATTGTCAAAGGTAGAAACTACCTCTCCGTTAGAAATTGACCAAAAGTAGACCTTATCAGCATCGTAAGGTACTTGATATGATTGAGGTTCAGTAGTTACACAATCATTGTAAGTTTCTTGTGCTAATAAATGAAAGGGCAGTAATATAAATACCCACCATCTCATATTAAAAGTGTTGAATTGGTCCAGTTACAGGTCCATTGTTTACCACTACATTTATAGTTGTAGTACAACCTGCCATTGAATATGTTAGTACGTAATTTCCTACACCTGTAGATGGTTGAAACGAGTTAGCTACTACACCAGTCCCTGACCAAGTACCACCTGCAGGAGCGCCTACTAATGGTGTAGTTGGATCACCAGGACAAAATGGACCTATAGTATTACCAGATAGATCTAAAATAAATACATCTAGAAGTTGTGGCGTACCAGGACAACCAGCTGCATTAGATTCTATCACCTCTACTGCATTTGGATATAATCCACTAACACCGCCCCAATCTACTGTAATTGAGCTAGTTGTTTGCCCAGTTTGTAAAACTCCACCTCCTCCAGTGATAGTCCACTGATAAGTTGATGTAGGTGTGACAGCAACATAATACTGTTCACCCAAGGCGTTAGCACACACTGTATCTGGGTTAATAGTTGTTTGCGACATTGTGGTTAGCGACACTGCTACCAACAATATAGTTAATAATTTTTTCATAACATCTCTCCTTTAATTATGGTTTTGAAAATATATAAGTGTATATTATTCTACCGTTAGCATTTTCTTTTTTTCGGTAATCACGTAATATACTACCGTGACGTACCATATGAGATTTAGCTTTCTGTAATCTCATCTCATCAGTACAGCTAATACACAATAAACCATTAATAGTTGTAGCACGTATTAGATCATCATCTATACTATCATATACCTGACTGAGGATATCAGTAACCTCTCGCTCCGTCAATGATTCAGAATTAACTGGTGTAGTAAGCTCTGATGGCATTAGCCGCTGCTTACTCATTAATCTAGTCATATAAAAATCTACATCAGGTGGCTCGAGTGTAGAGAACCAATTACTAAATTGCCGTATATTATTATTGAACAGCTCAGACTTATCTCTAATACCTATTAAGTCCCATACCATTGATATTATTACTCGATTAGATTCATCAATAGCTTTAGCATATTGTCGCTGCTTATCTTTAGGTAATTTATCAAACCATTCATCAAACCTTTCTTGATACTTCGCAGTATTCGCAGCATCTGGCCACGTCCCATTCATACTTACATCATTAAAAAAGTCTTTTCGAAAAGTAGGTTGCTCATTTATACCATCATGTAAATCATCATTAGCAGGGCTCCATAACTCTAAATTATACACAATATTTTTGCGTTTAATTTTTTTAGTTATTATTGGTCTACTCATCATAATCTTACCTTATAAAGGTCCACCTCCACCGGGCTTATACGACTTGCCCTGTTATGTGCCGTTGGGTCTGAGTGCTTAATTAAGCCGCCATCGCCATTTCAACATGTTCGCCTGTTATACGTGACCTTCCTCTTATCCTTTTCTCCCTGTCAAATCCAGTCACCCCCGTGTTATAAATATATTTAGTGGAGGTGGAGGGTATCGAACCCTCGTCCAAAAGAGCAGCTAATAAAAGTACTAGCGGTCAATTTATTGTTTGTTTTATCTTTACCAGTTCAGCACACTTCTCATACTCTTCTGTTTCTGTAAAGTATTCTATTAACTGATCTATAGTTGCAACTCTTTTTGGACGTCTTAACATCCAAGTACCTGCAGGTAGATCTTCTGGCGTTATATCACTAGTAAGATACTCATACGTGTTACTTATAGCTGCATGAAGTAACTCTTCATCTTCACTATCGTCTTGCTGGTCTATGAATTCATCGTATCCATCCATAGTCAACAGCCCGCTTTGCAGTGCGCTGTACGTGGCAGCATAAATCGTTGTTGTATTACACGTTCTATCATATCATTCCCTTTATAATAATTAGTAAGAGTTTAATCAAATAGTTGCTTAATTTGTTTATGTTTTTTATAAAGAGTGTTCATTGTTTTAAGATCCTCTGTATCTACTGAGCTAGAAGCATTAATCTTAAACACTGTATCAGTAACAAACATTCTATCTGAACGATACTCTTCTGTATCGAAATTCTTTTTATTTTCAGTATTAGATATATTAAGTATAATTAAAGTCTTTAAAGTTTTTAATTTACCTAATACACCTTCTACCTTTGGACTATAAACGTCTTTTGGAACCTCATCTGCTGTATTAAATATACTACCAAGCTTACCTAATAAGTCAGAAGTTTCCGATTTCTCACCAACAGTGCGAAGTGCTTCAATATTTTCGTAATGCTCTATAAGCTTATTAGCTCGTTTAGATAGATTACTAGATATTTGTTTTTTTAGTGTTGGCGGTTGCTTTTTTCCGCGTTGCCTTTTTGACTGCCTTTTTGCCATTTGATCCGTTTGTTTTCTTTTTATAAGATGAACGTCTCTTATATAACTGACTTTTAACTGATTTTAATTTGTCTTGAGTAGATTGCAATACATCGTTTATTGCATCTAAATCTTTTGTGTTTTTGAGGTACATTGCTCCTGCACCTACTAGTAATCCTATTACTATTCCTAAATATAACATTTGTTATCTCACCTTTATTGTGTAGGTTAGTCCCGAGCTAATGCCCGGGACCTCTACATGTTAACTATTACTTCTTAACGAAAAAAGATGCTAATAGTACTAATACTATTAAACCTACAAATCCACCATTACCTAGTGTTGAAACTAGTGCTGATAAATTAGCGATTACATCCATTCCGAATACTGACCCACCTGTTAAGATTTGCCAAAGGATCGTTACTGGAAGAACTGCCATTAAGATAGTTCCTAATCCACCAAAGAATCCTGCTACATATTTGATTACATTATCCATGTTAAAATCTCCTATTGTTTTGTATTTGTCGAAATACTGTTTTGTGGCACAATTGCCGTTGCCTTACAAGGGGTGTCCCACTATGGGATGTTAAAAATTAGAAACGGTATGCCAACCCTAGGTTGAACGTACCCTCTCTTTCTCCGTTTTCGTCTTCTTTAAGACCCATGCTGTAGTTAGGTTCAACATATAAACCTTTCCACGCGTTGAATGAATAACCTAAACCTACTGTTAAATTGTCCATCATTTCTTCAGTTGGTGCTTGAACTGAAACGTAAACTTCTTTCGTCCAGTTATAACGACCGAAAAGGTCGTAGTTCGCATCACCTAAAGAATCTTCTCCAGCTTTGATTACACCAACTGTCCAAGTATCGTTAATTGAATAACCAATACCCATGTTGTCAGTTAAGCTAGACATTTCCCACTCTGCTCCATCTTCTGGTGCATTGTAGTTTGTTACTACCATAAAATTCTGTGCGGATGCAAATAATGTTGCAAAGCCCAGTGCTAATGTTAAAAATAAATTTTTCATATTTTTCCCTTTTTCAATATTAAATTTAACCCTTGTAATAGCGTTTTAAATCTGTTGCATATATAAATAAACAGTTAAGATATTTATATATGCCCCGGATTTATTCTATACGCAACCCTTATTTAGTTGCTTTAGTTTTTTTACTTTCTTTCTTATTAACGATCTTTTTTGTAGACTCATCTGCTCTAGTTTTAAGTAAACTAATTACTAAAGACTTATCATGATTCCGTTCCGTTAAATCGTTAATTTCTCTTTTTGCATACCAATAAGTGCTTAAAGCACCTATCAATACACCTAATATAAATAATAATATACCCATATCTATTCTCTTATACCATATCAAGAGCCTTACCGGTCTTGTATGTTTCTTTAGCCATGATAATTGTTTCAACTATCTTGCTGCACTCTGTCCATGTTAATGCAACCTTATGATTACCTATAACAAGCTCTCCTATCGTCTTGTTATTATAACCATCTTTACCATCTCCTCTAACCCCTTCACCTACCATGAAGTCGATTTGATTCCATAAATTTCCGTAACGCTGTTGTCTTGGATGGGTATGTAACCCTGCTTGATTGATTCCCATTTTGTTTGTGTGTGTGCCTTTTTTGTATGACATTTTTAATTTAGCTATAAAGTAGCAACCTATTAGTTAATAAAAAATTTAATTATGTTAAATATAGTAATTTATTTTCATATAAACAACTATTCTTTATACCGATTTCCTCTACGTCTGTTAATACGCATAACTTTAGCCTCAACTTTATCAGCTGACATTTTGCTAGGGTGTGTTCGTAATAAGTTTTGGTGTAGTTTAATTCCGTACTGAAGAGCATTCTCCCACGCATCCCATACACTTTTAGCAGGTGGTAGCATATACTCCTCACCTATAACGCCACCGAAACCATCAGTTAGATAGAATCTACCATCACTATTAGTCTTGGTTGATGCATTAGGATATCTTTTTAGAACTCTCTTTTTAATTTTTTGAAACGCTTTCCTCCTCTTTTCGACTGAAAGCAATTGTAACCTTTTATTCATGTATTATTATTTTAGTAATTTAACTTCTTGCTTTAATAGGTCTTCTTCAACCCATTTACCTATGTATTCACCTTCTGCACATAAGTACGTAAC
>Ga0315315_10001679_pt1 | contig 20329 bp, 20 predicted proteins | sample M140m3416metaG_FD_203699 | JGI IMG/M metagenome (GOLD analysis project Ga0315315, IMG submission 203699) | Ammonia-oxidizing marine archaeal communities from Monterey Bay, California, United States - M1 40m 3416 | ecosystem: Environmental > Aquatic > Marine > Intertidal zone | place: USA...
AAAATATTTTCAGGTGAAACAAAAGAAATACAAGCAAATTTTTGTCCAGAAATAGGTTTATCTTCATCTAATAAGTCAATATATTTTGGATTTACAGAACCATCTTCAGTAGTTTTTTTTGTAAAATGTGTATTCATATATTTATTTATACTTTATATTATTTAAGTTTTTTTGTTTGTATATTATTATTTCCTAATTTATTATTATTTTCTAATTTATTATTATATATGTTACAAAATTTATTGAATGCTTTAGATTTAGGAGAATTAGTGCGAAGAGCAGTAAAATATACAGTAGAAGGTATTATGGTTGCACTTGCTGCATATGCTATTCCAAAAAAATCACTTATGTTTGACGAAGTTCTTCTTATTGCTTTAACAGCAGCAGCAACATTTTCCATCCTTGATACATATGTTCCTTCTTTGGCTGTTTCTGCAAGGTCTGGTGCTGGTTTCGGTATAGGTGCTAATCTTGTTGGATTTCCAGGTGGATTATAATTTACTTTTTAGAAAAAAGTAAGACAAAAACTTTACTTTTTAGAAAAAAGTAAGACAAAAACTTTACTTTTTATAATTTATTTTATTATTTTTATAGGTTTGAACAAACATATAAAAATAATAAAATAAATTAAAATGACTGATTCCAAAAAAGACATTAAAAAAAACGATATAAGTTATAAATATTTACCTGTTTCTGTTTTCGATGTAAAACCTTCAGGTATGAAAGGTATTAGGGGAAAACAACACCATGATAAAAAATCAAGTCGTGCAACTTACAGTCCTTTTCCACAAGATATTGCAGAGTGGTGCGCAGAATATCATTTAAGAGATAATCAAATAATTTTTGATCCTTTCGCTGGTTGGGGTGAAAGACACAATGCTATTAAAAATGCAAACAAAACATATATTGGATATGATATTTCACAAAAAGCTATTGATAATGCAAAGGAAAAATATGGTGTTAACAATATATTAGCAAATACTTTAACAGAAGAAATACCATCACACGATGGATTAATAACGTGTCCTCCATATTGGAATTTGGAAAAATATGAAAACGATGGGATAGATAGAGAGAAAACTTGGGAATTATTTTTGGAAAAATATGAAAAAATATGGCAACGTGTATCTGAAAAAGCTTTACCAGGATCAAAATATTGTATTATGGTTGGAGATTGGCGAAAAAACCATAAATTCTATGACTTTACTTATCAAACGGAAAAAATATTGGAAAAATGCGGTATGAAACCATTTGACAAGGTTGTTCTTTCTTACAAAAAAATATCACCGATAAAACTTATGTTGCCACAAGCAAAAAGATTGGGTTATACAGTGAAAGTTCATCAAACGTTATTAATCTATACTTTTTAGAAAAAAGTAAGACAAAAACTTTTACTTTTTGAAAAAAGTTCTATAAGTTAAAAAAAACGACGTAAACCATAACCATGCATAAATTGATACAATTATCAAGGAATTAGTAAAAGATGTAATAGAAGAATTTTTACACATAAAAATATAAAATTCAGCTATTCCATAAAATCCAATTCCTTCTATCACAACACCCATTAATATAGCGTGTAAATACATTATGTATTTCTTTTTCCAATTTGAACAAAAAAGAGCCAATGTTCCAGCAAATATAGCGTGATGGACATGAAAATGAATGTCTTGAGCATTATTTTCAATCAAAGTTAAATAACTTGATGCAAATGAGGATAAAATAACAATTATATTGAATAATTCTCTCCGTAATATATTTTCCATCCATGAAAAATATATTTCACGACATAAAATATAAATAATTGGAACACCAATAACAATTATTGTTATTATACTTGCTAATGATAAATGTTTCCAAAAATCTCCTGTAATTACAACATTTTGTAGTGCAGGTATTTCTCCCATAAGAGCAAATACTATGCCGCCACATACACAGAACACCAAATATCCAAAAAAATCATAAATATTTAATTTTACTTTATGTAACACAATATTTAATCCAATAGAACTAATATTATTGATAGCGTAACAAACAAATAAAATAAGTGTTAAGTTGTAAACATATGAATATTGTGTTACATTATTATGATTTCCCTTTTTTATAAAACTTGATAATTGTAATGTTTCTGTTGCCAAATATGTAAATGTATAGATAGTTTGAAAAAAAAGCAAATAATTTTTTGAAACACGCGAATATTCTTTTATTTTTTTTATTTCTAATTCATCATCTAATTCTTCATCAATTTCTAAACTAAAATAATTGTTATCGTTTAACATCTTAATAAAAATAAATAAAACGCTTTATATGTTTTTGCCATATCTTTTTTCTAAAATAAAGTTTTTGCCATATCTTTTTTCTAAAAAGATATATATAAATGCCGAAAACGCGGAAACGTTCTCGGAGAAAACGAAATAACAAAACCAAAAAAAAACTAAGTAAAATAAAAAAAATTGTAAAAATATTTCAACAATATCCGAAAATATTTCCTCGAGGATATTTTCGCTTTTTAGAAGGAACGTTAAGAGAGAAATTTCAAAATAAGGAAATTATATTCAAAAATGGAGTTGTATTAACTTGGAAGAAATACAAAGTAAATCCAACTAAGTATTCAAAATACAATGTTCAAAAAGGAGATATTAAAATTAACCATTTAGTTAATAAAAAACAAGGAAATGGAAAAGCAAAAACAATATTTTTAAATTTTATAAAAAAACATAATCATTGTAATTTATTACTTGATGTAAGAACTAATAATAAAAGAGCAATTAAATTTTACGAAAAGAATGGTTTTAAAAAAGTAGGTAAAACAATGTTTGGTGATTTACCTGGTATTATTATGAAAAAAAGTAAATCAGAAAAAAGTCAAAAAGGCGGCTGACAGTCAGAAAATAAAGTTGAATCTTTATGAAATAGAACAAAATCATCAATACAAACAGGTGGATGAGGTGGAGTAAAAATAGATGAAGATCTTGAAAATCAAAATGGCGGCGGTGGTGAAGCCTGATCTGATATGAGTAACATTTAAAAATGATAAAAAATTTAAAATAAATGTTCAAAAATTATATTTGAAGATGACGAAATATATTTTAAAACTTTAATGTTAATATATTTCTGAGAAGCATTTATTTTATTTAAATATATATATGATTGATGCACTAAGACAAGGATTTGTATTTGGAGCAAATTCGGGAATTATAACAACAACGGGTGTTATTACAGGTTTAGTTCAAACAAATATTTCACGATTATTTTTAATAGTTAGTGTAATATCTTTAGCTATTTCTGATAGTATATCCGAAGGTTATGGTATGTATTTATCAAAAAAAGCACAAAATATAACTGATAATTCCAATGGACCATTATATGCACTTATTAGTTTAATGGTTATTAAATTTCTTGTTGTAATAAGTTTTCTTATTCCACTTTTATTTACAAAAGATTTAAAAGTGTATAAAAATATGAGTTGGGTTTTATGTTGGGCAATTTTTCTATTAATTATATTGGATTATCAATTAAGTATAATGAGAAATGAATCAATTTGGAGCTATATAATCCCACATATAGGGGTTTTACTTTTTGTAATATTTTTAACAAAATATTTTGGCAATATGATAGACAAATTAAAATAAATTAATTTTGTAATACTTTTCTAAAGTATTAATTTTGTAATACTTTTCTAAAGTATTAATTTTGTAATACTTTTTTAAAGTATTAATTTTGTAATACTTTTTTAAAGTATTAATTTTGTAATACTTTTCTAAAGTATATATAATGAGAAAAGGTCCAAAAGAATCAGCAACTTTATTTTCAGTAGGAACAAAAAAAAAGGGGAATGATGGAAATTTATGGGTTATTGTAAAAAATAAAAATGGTGTAAAGCGTTGGAATAAAAAAACAAATAAATCCAATAAAAGGTCTTTAAAAAAATCAATAAAAAAAAGAAAAAAGTTAAATAAAACATCAAAAAAAACAGGTAAAACACTAAAAAGTAAAAATCTTAATAATTCATCGAAATTACTAAAAGGTAAAAAATATTTAATTTTTGATAACGGAGGAAGACCATATAAAGTTATTATAAAAAGAAATAGTTTAGATATTTTTACATATGATGATTCTGTTGAAGATATAAATTATGATGATTATTCAATATTGGTAAAATCTTATAGAAAATTAAAAAAAATATTTATTCCAAAGGGTATTGATGATAGAGGAAAATCTTGGTCAGGTGGTAAAGGAAATACAATATTGGCTCAAATTTCAGGTAATAGATACTTATTTATAGGTCCATGGATTTATGAATTTGAAACAAAAGGTGAAAAAATTGTAGAATACCATTCGCAAGTTGGTAATAGTGGTGTGCCGTATCCTTTGGCGGTTGGTGAAAATAATGTGTATTTTTTGATATCAAAAGGTGAAGATGGTTATTTATCAAAAGAATATTTTGAGGAATTTCCAAAAAAATACAGTTGGGCAATTGATGGATATTCTCGTTTATGGGGAAATGAAGAATTTGGGAAATCTCTTTCGAAACAAACAAAAAAAATATCAAAAATCAAAGTTATCAAGAAAAGAATGTGGTAAATATATATAAAGATAATTATTATCGTTATATATATGAGTAATACAGATTCAATAGCAGGACGCATAAAAAAACGAGTGGAAGTTGCATCACGTCACGGAAGAGTAGGTGGGACTGAACATAAAAAACTGGTTGAACAGAGAAAAAAAGATATGGAAAAAAGGAAAAAACGGAAAAATATGAAAATAGAATGCTGACGACCAAAGAAAAAAAAATAATTTCACTTTAATTTCACAAATATGACGCAGTCATTTTAAATTATAAAAGAATGATAGCTGATTTTTGAAAATGTTTAAAAATATTATTTAAAATATTCTAATTCTTCTGGTTTATAAGAACCCCAATTACCCATCTGTTGCAAATAATAAAATAGATGCTTGTTTTTATAACCATCCTTTCCATATACTACGTGCCACCCATTTTCATATAATTCCCAATCAATCATTAAATTTTCAACTGTTGGTAAATGAGTTTCATTAATTAAGTTTTCTTTTAATAAATCTGTTTTATTTAATTTTTTTCCCAAATAAGTTTTTGGTAGTCCCCGATCCCAATCAAAATACACATTCTTTTTAATGAATGTAACATCTGAAGAACAACCGTTTTTTGCAATTCTAATCATATTTATTTTATTATTATCAAAAATAATAAAATAATCAATTTAAAAATATTGTTAAACTTTTCTTAAAAGTTTTGTTTTGTTAAACTTTTCTTAAAAGTTTTGTTTTGTTAAACTTTTCTTAAAAGTTTTGTTTTGTTAAACTTTTCTTAAAAGTTTTGTTTTGTTAAACTTTTCTTAAAAGTTTTGTTTTGTTAAACTTTTCTTAAAAGTTTTTAAATGGTAGAAATAAATTCCCATTGCAATTCTTTACATATTTTTTTCCAAATTTCATCTTGTTCTATTCTTTTCATAGGGTCTTTCAACATAGGAAAAAAGGGTAAAAATTTTCTTTCATCCAATAATTCGCACATTTTATAAAGAACATAATAATAATTCAAGAAATTAACACGTTCATTTGGACAATGTTTTGAATAGGGCTTTTGAATATCTAAAAACAAATTACACAATTTTTCTTCTAATTCAGGACGCATTACTGGTGGTTTTATACCTAATTTATCTTTTATAAACGGAATATGTTCATAAAATTTATTATATCCTAATTTTTTCAATATATCTTTGGCTTTTTTATTAGACATTGTTTTAAGATTAATTCTTTCTTTTTTGATTTGAGTTTTAATATCAATTAAAACTTGTTCTGGTATTTGAGTTGTTTCTTTTGCTTGAAATTGTGCCAATATTTCACGAAAATGATTTATTCTTTTATAAGCATAAAAACATACTTCTTTTGGAGGTTCTTTATAGGAAGGTTTTTCGTGTTCTATTAGAAAACTTGTCTGTAAACTGCAAACTTTACAAACCAATATTCCTTTATTTTCAATAGGAATTAATTCTCCACAACATTTATTACAAACATCATAATTTTTTTTATAATTCTCTATATCAAAAAAATTGATGTCTACATTTTTTAAATAAGTATTTAAGTTTTTATTTGTTTCTTCTTGGATAACATTTTCATATTCAGTATGATTTTTATCAAAAAAACGGTGTAATATTTTTTTTTTATTATCATAACCTTCAGATAATTTTTTCTTTTTTTCAAAATAATTAAATATATATTTAGAATTTTCTAATAAATAATTATCTTCTTTAATTTTATTTTCTTTAATATCTTTTTTTATTTTTTTTATTTCTGTTTTAATCTGTAATTTCCTCTCAATATTATTTGTTTCATAAAATTCTTTTTTTAAATTTTCTATATTTTTTTTATTTATTGGGATAATATTAATTTTAATATTTTTAAATTCAGCCATTTTTTCTTTATGTGTATCATCTAATGTGATTTTATTATTTTTTAATTGTAATTTTTTTGAATTTTTTGGTTTGAAATTAGGCATCAATATATATTATCTTTTGATATTTTTTAAATAAAAATAAAAAAATAAATTATAAATCGTAATATTTTTTGTTTTATTATCATATTATGGAAGTTATTGATATTAATGCATATGAAAATTTAGATATTTTAAAAAAAACGAAAATGATGTTTATATTCAATGCTTTAGAAAAAGGATGGAAAATAAAAAAAAAAGACGATAGATACATATTTTCGAAGAATCATGAAGGAAAAAAAGAAGTTTTTTTAGATTCATATTTGAAACGATTTATAGAGTCAAATATAAACAATAAATAATTTTTATGCTTTAAATAATTAATTAATTAATTATTTGAAAATTTTTTTTCTTTAGGAATATTATAATAATATGGGAGGAGGATTAATGCAACTAGTCGCTTACGGTGCTCAAGATGTCTATCTTACGGGTAACCCACAAATCACTTTCTGGAAGGTAACTTACAGACGCCACACTAACTTCGCTATGGAATCTATTGAACAAACATTTAACGGTCAAGCCGATTTCGGCCGCAGAGTCCAATGCACTGTTTCAAGAAACGGTGATTTGGCTTACAGAACTTATCTTCAAGTTACTCTCCCAGAGATTAACCAAGAGGATAAAGGCTCTGGTGATGTCTACGCACGCTGGTTGGACAACCCAGGTCACCAACTTATTTCACAAGTTGAAGTCGAAATTGGAGGTCAACGCATTGACAAACAATATGGTGACTGGATGCACATCTGGAACCAATTGACTCTTACTTCTGAACAAGAAGCTGGTTTCCACAAGATGATTGGTAACACCACTCAACTTACTTACTTGACTGATCCTGATTTCGCAAAAGTCGCGACTGCTTGTTCTTCTGCTGATGTTCCTAATGCCACCTGTGCCCCACGTCAAGCACTTCCAGAAACTACTTTATACGTCCCACTCGAATTCTGGTTTTGCCGCAACCCTGGTCTTGCACTTCCTTTGATTGCCCTTCAATACCACGAAGTCAAAATCAACATCGAACTTCGTCCTATGGATGAATGTTTGTTTGCTGTTGACAAAATCAATACAGGCACTACCGACAACGTCAAATGTACCAAAGCTTACAGCAAATCTCTTGTTGCCGCTTCCTTGTATGTTGATTACGTTTTCCTTGATACCGATGAACGTAGACGCATGGCACAAAACCCACACGAATACCTCATTGAACAACTTCAATTCACAGGCGATGAATCCATTGGATCTTCCAGTAATAAAGTTAAGTTGAATTTCAATCACCCATGTAAAGAACTTATCTGGGTCGTCCAACCTGATGTTAACGTGAGTTACTGTGACTCTTTCGTTTCATCCGAAGTATTGAATGCTGCACTTGGTGCCCAGCCATTTAACTACACCGATGCCGTTGATGCTCTTCCTAACTCCATCCGTGCTTTCTCTTCATCTGCACAACTTGGTACTAGTCCAAATGGTGTCATTGGTGTCTCTGGTCTTTTCAATGACCCAACTGCAGGAAGCAGTGGAAATGATGGTAATGCTGATATGTCAGCTGCTGCTGTTACCAATATTTCTGGTGCATTCCCTGCTGGTATTAACAACGGTGTCTCTGATGCCGGTGCTTTCGTCCTCGCAGAAACTGCACTTAACATGCACTGTTGGGGTGAAAATCCAGTCGTCACTGCCAAGCTCCAACTTAACGGTCAAGATCGCTTCTCTGAACGTGAAGGTACATACTTCGATCTCGTCCAACCATTCCAACACCACACCAGACACCCAGACACTGGTATCAACGTCTACTCTTTCGCACTTCGCCCAGAAGAACACCAACCTTCAGGCACTTGCAATTTCTCCAGAATTGATAACGCCACGCTTCAATTGGTTGTCTCTGCCGCTGCCATCTCTGGTGCCGCAACTGCCAAGGTCCGTGTCTACGCCACCAATTATAATGTCCTTCGTGTGATGAGCGGTATGGGAGGATTAGCATACTCGAACTAATTCGAGTAGCAATAAACTTTAAAAAATATAATAACTAACAAAATGATTTAAATAGAATATATTATATATAATTATAATATGTTCTCTCAATACGAAAACGTGATTGAAAAAGATGATGGTGTTTATATTCGTGCGGGTAAATTCGCAGGAACATATAAAAATTTTTGTTATTTAATTGAAAATACAGAAACAAAAGAAAAATATTATAAAATGACTTGTAATCCAGATAATACAAAATGTACTATATTATCAATAGAAGATATGGAATTAATTAAAAATTATAAACCATATAGACCAATTTGGACTGTTCAAATTGGTAATGGATATGCTTATGCAAAAATACCAGTTACAAAAACAAATATAACTTTACATTCATTCGTTATTAAAAACATGAATCCCAATGATGAAAGAATCAATGATAAAAAATACTCAATAGACCATATTAATAGAATTAGATTAGATAATAGACGAGTTAATTTAAGATGGGCTACACAAAGCATTCAAAATTCTAATCAAAATAAAAGAAACAGAAAAAAAACAGCAAAACCTTTACCCGAAGAAATTACCCAAGATATGATTCCCAAATATGTTTATTATTGCAAAGAATGTTATAATAAAGAAAAAAACTTATTGAGAGAATTTTTTAGAATTGAAAAACACCCAAAGCAAGAAAAAACCATTTCCAGTTCAAAATCATCAAAATTAACCATTCAAGAAAAATTAGAACAAATAAAAGAAAAATTATATAATTTAGAAAATAATATTGAAGTAAAAAGAGAATTACCACCATATTATACAATACAAAATTTTAGAAATGCTCCACATTTAACATTTGATAGGCGTATACACGATAAAAGATATAATTTAAAAATGAAAATGAAAGAAAATAAATCTTTAACAGATGAATTGGAAAGATTTAATGAAAAACTAAAGAAAAAATACCCAAATTTATTAATTATTTAACGAACATATAATAACTTAATATCAAACAATTTTAGAAATATATAATAATATAAATTTTATATATAGAAGAAAGAAAATACAGAAGAAAAATAACTAAAAAACACAGAAGAAAAATTAAAAAAAATAAAAAAAAGACTATATAATAATTATATATATATATATATATATATATATATATATATGCCTGAAACTAAATCAGAAGAGGTACATGTTCCAGAAGATTTTAAAACATTAAAAGAAGCCTACGCAAGAATTGAACAGAGTAACGGTGCGCTGACCACTATTGTGCTGGGTCCAGGTGATCATGTTGTAGAGGAATCAACTGATGAGCGTGGTCGCAAAGTTAACTACTTGGAGATTAAATGTCCTGTAAATATTGTTGGTTCACGTGATGTCTTGGATAAAAGTAAGATTGTTGTCGTGGGTGGTTTTCATATTACTGCAAATGGTGTTCATGTGGAACATCTCACCATATGTCATAAGGCGCGGTATGGGAGTGGAGTGTATGGGAATTACTCCTTCACTCTGAAAGATCTCACTATTGAAAATTGTGGTGGGTGGGGTGTGTATTCGAATGGTAGTGGTGCGTCGGTTACATGTTGTGATGTAGTGATTCGTAATTGTGAAATGAATGGAGTTATTTCTCTTCCTCGTGATAATGTTGTTAAATGTTATAATGTAAAGATTAGTGATTGTAAAATGAGTGGAGTGCTGGCACATCTGGGTGGCACAATCATTCTGAAGGGGGAAAATACTTTGATTACTAATAATTGTTTAAAAGGGAGGAGTGATGATTATGGGTTGAATGTCGGTGGTTCTTCTTCTAAAATAAATATTGTATTACCGCTGACTAAAGAAGCCATTTCCAAAGGGAATAATGGGGGAGGGAATTGGAAGACAGATTTTGACCCATGGGATGGTAAATTAGAAGATAATATTAAAGAAATTAAGGAAAAGGACGATAATGATGAAACAACCTTTAAATGCGGAGGAGGAAAATGCCGCCGACGAAAAAAACAATTTAGAAAAACCAAGACAAAAAGAAAAAAAAAATCCAAAAGAAGACGCAAAACACGCAAATCCAAAAAACGCCACAAAAAACGACGCAAATCCAAAAAACGTCGCAAAACAAAAAAAAATAATCTATAAATTTTTAAATAATAATCTATAAATTTTTAAATAATTTATTAAAATAAATTATTTAATGAAACATATTTAATAACTTAATAATAAATAATGTATAAATGACTGATATAGATTTGACAGAAGAAGAAATTGCAAGAATTAAGCAAATTTTCCAACAATTTGATAAAAATAACAACAACACTATCGATAAAAAAGAATTAGCTATATTCGCCAAAGCTCTTAACGATTCTATTACTCCCGCCGAATTACACGATTTTTTTAAATGTTTGGATAAAGACAATTCATCAACCATTACTTGGGAAGAGTTCATCAAATATTGGACTTCTAATTAAATTATTAAAACATATTTAACAAAAACTTAAATATTATATTATGTCTGAAATTTATTTATACATATTTTACGGATTAACATGCTTAACCATATTTACATGCTCAACTATTATTGTATTGGGAATATTTGAATGTATATTATTGCGCAAAAAAAGACTATCTGCAACAATAATACCAAGCAAAGAAAAAAAAGAACAACACGAAATAGAACAAGAAATAAAACAACTAGAACAAGAACATAAACAACAGCATATTACAAATATATATAATCATCAATTTACAAACATTATGACATTATAACAATTAGCTATAAATATTCAAACTTTTTGTTTTTAAATTAACGTATTTTTTCCTTATTCTTTCGTGTTTTTTTGCAACTTTGCATAATTTTGAACTCAAATTTAAAACTTTTTTTTTATTTTTCAAAAATTTATGTTTTAAAAGTTTTTTTTTACGCATTTTACAACCCGTGTGAATTAAATTCCTTTTTAATTTTTGTCTTAATATCATTATATTTTTTACATATTTTTTAGTATCTCTTTTTTTAGTATCTCTTTTTTTAGTATCTCTTTTTTTAGTATCTCTTTTTTTAGTTCTTTTTTTTACTCGTTTAGTTCTTTTTTTTACCATATATATTTAATAAATATTAAAAATAATAAATTTAATTTATTTATTAAATATATTTAGAGTTTTAAACAAAAATTTATTAGTTAAATGTCTCAATATTAATGGGGTAAACCTGATACTTATGTTAGTTTTTGCGAAAAAAAATATGATACACTTTTTTGGATAGCAGAATATTATAATACAATTAGTGATGTTCCTTATATTTTTATAGGAATGGCATTTTATTGCACTCGTATAAAAAATATTGGTATTTGTTTAATGTTTTTAGGTTTATCAACAATGTTAATGCATGGAACATTAAGATATTATGGACAATGGTTGGACGAAATAGGTTTAATAGTATTATCTTTCGAATCATTAAAACAATTGGATAAACGATTAAAATATATTTTTTTACCACCCATTTTAGGAATATATTTTATGTTTACTGAAAATTTTTTAGTTTTCTTTTCATTAGCATTTATATTTTGGTTTATTGACCAAACATTTTGTAAATATATAGGTGATACACAATATCACGCATTATGGCATATAAGCACCTGTATAGCCATGTTTTATGGTTACTTAAATTTTATAATAGAATAAAAATTTTAATAAATTTATATATTTTTATATAATTTTTAATAATATTTTATTATAATATCTTTATGTTATTGGATATTATCGGTTATAGCGCTATAGGTATTGGAGCAATATCATTGACTCCGCAAATTATCCAAACAATTAAAACAAAAAAAGTTCGAGATATAAATATATATTTTTTGATAATTTCAATTATTAGTGATATTCTTTATTTTATTTATTCTATCTTAACAAAAAATAATATTTTTATTTATTCTGTAATTCCACCTATTTTATCTCACATAATTTTGTTAATATTATGGTTATTATATAATAAAAAATTAACTATAAATAATGAAGCAATTATTGATACAAATATTGATACAAATAATACAAATACAAACAACAACATAGAAATCGTAATAATTTAATTTCTAATAAAATATTAAATGCTTGAAAAACAAGAATTTAAAGAATTATTTGTAACAGCCGTAGTATTATTAGCTATTGATATAACATATTTATATTTTAGAAAAGATGATTTTAGTATCTATTTTTTAAATATTCAAAAATCACCTTTAAAATTTAGATTGTCTGGTGCATTTTTAGCATATTTTTTGTTAATTTTAGGAATGTATTATTTTATAATAAAAGATAAAAAATCTCTCCAAGATGCATTTTTATTAGGTGTTTTTGTTTATGGTGTTTATGATTTCACAAATTACGCAACATTATCCAAATGGACTCTTAAATTCTCATTAATGGATATGTTTTGGGGCGGAACCGTATTAACTTTAAGCACTTTTATAATATACGAATTATTGAAGTATTTATAATTTTTATATATTTTTTAATTAAAATTAAAAAATATATAAAAATATATAATGGCAAAGGTATATACAATTATTTATGATGCTAATGCACCAGAATTAGATTTAAATACATGGTATGCTTCAAAAGGAAACCCCATAATTTCTGGATATAGAACAAATAGTTCTTTAATGCAATGGATGACAGGTGCTAATAATGAAAAAGTTGGGTCAATGGTCGCTAATCCAAATGTGGATATTTCAGCTAGTAAAATAGTTCTTTCTGCTAATTTGAATTGGGATATTGAAAATCAATTAGTTATTTTTGCAAAACAAAGTATGATATTTGATGGAAATGGAAAGACTATAACATTAACAAAAAGTACCGTAACTGAATGCTATGGTTTAATAGCAGCACCACATCAATATAGTTATAGACAATGGAATCATAATTTAAATGACAGCGGTGGATATAAGGGTCAATTCATATATTATAGACAAGATCAAAGCCAACAATTTGATTATATAAAAGATATAGTTAATAATAATTTAGTCGAAATACCAAATAATGAAGACCCATATGGTATAACTGTAAAAAATTTAATAATAGATGCTGAAACAAATTCTGTAAATAATGCAAATGGTTATATGTTTGGAAAGATAAATGGTGGTGGTAATTTTGGTGCAGAAGGAAGACCAATGGTAAATGGTAATGTTACCAGTTCAACAAAAAATTTATTTATGGTAGAAAAATGTCAAATAAAATGTTATCAACCAAGTGTTTCCGATTACGAAGGAGCATTTTCTGGTAGTTTGCCAGGTAGAGGAAAATTTTTAAATTGTATAGCAAATACACATTTTATAGGTAATAATTCTTATGGTTGGTGGGAATTTGAAAACTGTCTGGTTAATTCTAATAAAAGATTATTTCCGAATGGTTTAAATAGCCAACGAGAATTTGAATCTAGAAATTCACACGCAGCAACTGCTGCTATACTTTATCCACCAATAGGTAGTGATTCTGATGGTTCTAATCCAAACAGTCATATAGCTTATCATAAATATATTTTTAAAAATTGCGTTGCACTACAAATGTATTATAGATTTTCACCAAATCAGAATGGAACAAATCCGAATATAACAGGTGGTATTTTAGAAATAAGTGGATGTAAAGTTAGTGATTCCCGTTTATCAGATAACTATTCTTTGAATAATTATATTGAAAGTAACACCAACCATTCAACAATGACAAATAATAGTACAAGTTTTGCTTATTTATCTGGCAGTTCTTTGGATACTTCAAAATTAGATGATATTTTAGATGTTATAAATACTACTGGTGCATTTAAAAAAGAAAATAATGATATTTCCATTCAATTTTCACCTTTTATTGGTGTATCTATTGCTGATTATTTAGCTGTTAAGGATATCGATTTAACATCAACTGATGTTGTAACAGCGGCATCTGTTCCCACTAATTGGTTTGGTGTTTTAGAAGGTTCAGGTGAAACTTTAGAAAGGAACAAAGAAAACAGACGAAATAATTTAATTGACACTATTTTTACAACAAATTCTACTAAAACTTTCTTTGATATTTCCAAATCAGTCATAAATTTACCAACAAATCATATTAAAGAAAGTGCTCGTATTTTTAAAGTAGACCCCAGCACAAAAACAGCAACTGTTAACTTAAATACTAACACCGCATTAGGTGATAAAAAGGGTTTTTATGTACCATTAACAACCGACACTCATAAAGTAAACATAACGAATAAAGATAATACTATATCATTTAAAATAGAAAGAACCGGTACAGGAAGTGATGGAAAAAATTTATATCAAGTAACAAAATTAAGTGGAACAGCTAATTTAACTATTGACTCATAATTTAAAAAAATGTTTCAACATTTTTTTAAAATTAAAAAAGATTTTTTGTTATTATGGATTTTCAAGGGCTTCTATTCTTGTTAACAAATTGGCGACTGTTGTTTCCAAACTTGTTATTTTTGCTTCGGCTGCCACAATTTTTGCTTCTGCTGCTAACAACTTTGATGTCTGCTCTTCAAACTTGGCTTCCAATTCTTGGTTTTTTGTATTTAATATTGCTATTTCTGTTTCGGCTTCTGATAGCTTGATTTTCTCTGCTTGTTGTATCCTATCGATATCCTTTGTTGTAGCATAATGAAGGGAGTGTAATTTTTTCTTAAAAACTCTGTGGAAATTATTTACGTATTTACCATATATATATACTTTTTTTGGTAATGTTTTTATTTCGTCAAAAATAAATGAATATGGGTCATTTTCCATAGATTTTACATTATTAAGTCTTTCGGGTAATTCTTCCGAATTTTCATCGATATTATCAAAAAAAAGATTAAATTTATAAAGTGTATTTCCAGATGGTTCTTTTAAATCTGGTATTGTTAATTTAAATAATTTATTGTTTGAATTGTCATGTATTTCTGTCCACTGTGGATTTTCTATTATTCTATGTTCGTTTGGAATGGCATCATATGATAATCTCGTAGCGACTTTATAATGTTCTCTAACATTTTGTGCCAAATATCCAAAACTTGTTCCGGTATGTTCGTCGTCATCGTCATCTGTATTTATATAATCATACCTATACGCATGAATTTTTCTAAATAATTCTAAAGCTATGTTAGCTGGAACAATTTCTATATTTTTTTTTATTCGTGAATCACTTACGGCTGAGGACATATCAACAGTAGCATATGAATTCAAGATTCCACCATATGTAGTAGCATGATAACATCTCATGGCTATGCTATTTTTTCGGATTCCCAAAGCACATGCACGCCCTGCGGTACCGTCACCCCAACTGCTCATCGTTATCATTTCTGTAAAGTTTGATGACGGCTCACCAGATGAATCAACAGTAAAAAGTCCCATTTTGGAGCGCAATCCGTTTGAAATGACAAGATCGTTGGTTCTGTCATCTGTGCTACTAACGTATCCAGCGTATCCAGAACCACCACTAACATTACCAGTAATGGTGCTATCAACTACCAAACCTGTAAGAGTACCAACACTTGTGATGCTTGGTTGTGCAGCGGTAGTTACTGTTGCGGCAGTTGTAGCATTACCCTGTAAATTACCAATAAAGTTTCCACCGAAGAAATTGACACCACTAACATCATTAAACTTGACATCGTTAGCACTTATGTCTCCCGTAATTGCAGAACCATTTACTTTACCCGGTGTTGTTATAATAGATAATTTATCATCGGTAATATTTCCAGACAATTTTGCATTTGTTATACCAAGATTTTTAACATTTAAAGTATCGCTTGTAAATTCTATAGTTGAATTATCAACCTCGTTTGTTTTTATGTAATCTTCTTCTAAATCACCTGGACCAAGACCAGTCGTTAAATTAAGTGTATGAATATCTACTCTATTAAAAGATGCATCGTTTGCAGATAAATCACCACTAATAATTATACCACTATCTTTTAAAATAACTCCATCAACAGTTACACCATTTGCTGATGTTTTTTCATTTATTGTATTTACACTTAATATTCCTTCCATGGAAGTATTTCCATTATTGTCGACAGCAAATTCTGTTGGATCATTATTATTTCCAACATTTAAAGAAATAACATTGTTTATTTGTCTTGAACCAGATATTATTCCCACCGAACCAATATTATATGTCCCTGCTCTAACTGTTCCATCTGTTGTTAAAGAACCTTGGACATTACCAGTAACATTACCTGTAACATTTCCAACCAAATCGCCAATAAAGCTGCCACCTGTAGTAAAGAAATTGACACCACTCACGTCATTAAACTTGGCATCGTTTCCACTAATATCGCCATTAGTTTCTACAGAAAATTCGGTGGGGTCATTCCCGGTTCCTACATTAAGAGATGTAACGTTATTTATTTGTCTTGAAGCTGAAATAATCGTGCTCCCCCCTATGTTATATGTTTGTGCTTGAACTGTTCCATTACTTGTTAAAGAACCACTAACATTTCCAACCAAATCGCCAATAAAGCTGCCGCCAGTAGTGAAGAAATTCACACCACTAACGTCATTAAACTTGGCATCGTTGCCCGATAAATCGCCTATTATTAATGGTGCGGGGGTTACAACAAAATTTCCAATACTATTACCGTTTGACGCAGTTGTTCCTAATATAAATTTATCCTCTGATTCATCCCAACCCATAAATGCATTATTACTTGGGTCTAAAGTTCCTCGATTAATAAGAATACCACTATCATTTGGATTAGAAACAGTAAGACCGGAATTCAAGAGGATGAGATTATCACTTATATCAAGATTGACGGAATTAATTTTAGTTGCAGAACCCGACATGGTTAATACACCTTGAACATTTAAATCATTGAACGATACATTACTATTTGTAGAAACAGCTTGACCAATACTTATTTCTCCATCCGTGATTGTAACACCTGTGCCATTAGAAAGAGCATTCCTTACTCTCCCATCTGTAAAATATAGATTAGTAGAACCTTCCGATAAAGCATCGGTATCGTGATTAGATAATGAAGTGACTGTTCCAGTTACATTACCGCTAACATCACCAATTAATTTATTAGAACCTAACATTTGAATACTATCATTGAATTTAATGCTATTACCACTTGAATTATTGGATATATTTTTAGTATCTTCAATAAGAATATTACCCATTAATTTTATATTTCCAGTATTTGTATTTAACTCAATTTCACCACTTCCATTAGTACTTACTTTCACATCGCCATCATTATCAGTAGTAGTAATATTTATTTGTTTTTCTGATTGTAAAGTAGAACTTCCTGTACCACTTGTTTTTACAGTTAAATGTTGGTCAATATCAGTAGTTAATGTTATAGTACCACTTTCATCATGTAGAATTTGTTTTCCATTAACGTATAATGACGCAGGTCCAAGATATAAATCTCTTATAGTTTTTTCAGCAGACCCTATATCATAAGTATCATCTGTATCTGGTATAATATTACCTCTTAAAATCATACTATTTACATCTATATTATTGAAACTTGCGTCATTAGCACTAACATCATTCATAATAACTTTTCCTGTGAATGTTGGATCTGTAAACATTGTCGCTTTAGATTCATTTTCTATGTTTTCTTCGAAATTATAATCTTTTTGAAATAATTGATGTGGTAATAAATCTGTAACACCAGAATGTGCGGTATCACCAACCCATGCTTCCCAATGATGTAATTTAATATCAGCCGCTTCTGACACATCGCCAAAAAGAGCTATAACACCATTAATATGTTGTGTTGCTGTGCTGTTTGCCGAAGCATCCAAAATTTCTTGAGGAACGAATCCATCACCAATCTTTCTTTTCTTAAATCTCATTTTTCCACCGGATACGTCAATCTTATGTTTATCACCAATCCAGAGAGAATTATCACTTAAGAAAAGATGTCTTATTTTGTATTCAGCCGAACCCAAATCAAATGTTTCGTTTGAAGTTGGTAAAATATGACCACCCAAAGCCATAGTTGCAGACGTGCGAAGAACATTAAAACTAGCATCCACAGCATCAATAGCATTAATCGAAATATCACTGGAAGTTGTTAGAGTTGTTCCGCCACCGCCACCGCCATTCTGTGTAATCGAAGTACCATTTACCTTAAGAACTGCTATATCAACAACATTGAAACTCGCATCATTGCCACTTACATCGCCCATTGTAACTTTACCTGTGAATGTAGGACCTGCTAAATTTGCCTTTAAATTTAATGCTGTTTGTTGTGCAGTTGATACTGGTTTATCAACATCGGTTGTATTATCAACATTATTTAACCCAACTTTAGATTTATTCAAATTAGTTGTTAAATTGAGTGTATTAATATCAACAACGTTGAAACTCGCATCATTGCCGCTGATGTCGCCAACAACAATACCATCTGAACCAACAATTAAATTTTTTACACCTGAAACATCAACTGTAAATTTTTTTTTTTCAAAATTATATATTTCAGTTTTTCCAACGGTTCCACTGTATTGTGCGGATGGGGTATTATATCCAAAAATTAAACCATCTTTACTACATTTAACTCTCACATCTTTGGTCACACCAGAAGAAACGTATGGTCCAGCAATAGTATCATTAATTTTGACCCAGTTATTATTTAAATATTCATATACAGTAATATTACCGGTGAAGGTAGCCGCGTAGTTGCCATTGGTACTACCCTGTAAACTTACTAAAATTGTTCCATCATTATTTATATCAAGTGAAGTTTGTAGGTTATTATTTTTTGAATTAGTTATATCTATTTTTGAACCTCTTAAATTCCACGAAGAACCATTCCATTCAAAAACTTTTATATATTGATCACGATTTAGGCCTAATGATTCACGAGATGATATTGCTAAAAATTTACCGTCGTTGCTTAAAGAAACAGATTCACCTAACCAGTCGTAATCAAGGTCGCCATTAATAGTACTTCCTTTTTGAACAGGTGTTGCGGTTGATATATCATATACTTTTACTTCTCCTCTAGCAGTCCCACCACCAGCACCACGAAAAGTAGAAAATGCAAGAGTATTACCATCATCAGTTAAATCCATTGACCAACCATGTTTTTCAACCAAATTATTACCAGTAATTTCGTTGGTTCTTTTTATCCAAATATTATTTGATGATAAATCAAATATTTTAACCTTTGGGGGATTTACTGCTGGCTGACTACACACCAACACATTTCCAAGATAATTTAAACAAATTTTAGAATCATTAATCGCTCCATCAACACTCAAACCATATGTACCATAATTTGTCCAAGTAGTACCAGAGGTATAGGTATAAATCATGATTTTGTTTGAATTCCACGCAACAGTTTTTCCATCACCACTTAAAGAAATACTCTTCTCCATGGAACGTTCGGTTTGATATCTTTGAAGATTTCCTATTATTGTCCATGTATTATTAACATTTTTATAAATTTTTAATCTTCTATCATTTTCTGTGTCATGATACTCAACAACTGCAACAATATCACCATCATTGTTCATATCAAAATTTGCTCCAGATCTATTAACGGTAGCTGCACCTGTAATATTGTCATTTATTTTAGAAAAACTGGTATATCCTTTTAAAGAAATATCTAACTTTTCCAAAGTTCCTACATCAGTGATAGCGCTTTGTGTAGAACTAGTTACAGTTCCAGCAGTTGTTGCTGTTGTTGCTGTTGTTGCTGTTGTTGCGGTTGTTGCGGTTGTTGCATTTCCCGATAAATTACCTATGAAGTTTCCACCAATTGTAAAGAAATTAACACCGCTAATATCATTCGCAGATAAATCATTAAAACTTACATCATTGCCTGCTTGATATTTTGTAGCTAAAGAATTTGTAACT